>Ga0265593_1000583_pt1 | contig 19233 bp, 20 predicted proteins | sample saktaG_8_FD_190136 | JGI IMG/M metagenome (GOLD analysis project Ga0265593, IMG submission 190136) | Saline water microbial communities from Sakinaw Lake, British Columbia, Canada - sak_2011_5_24_36m | ecosystem: Environmental > Aquatic > Non-marine Saline and Alkaline > Saline ...
GATAGCTATGTCCTCATTACGGGGAGAACTAAAAAACAATGGCACACCATGACCCGAACAGGATTGGTCGATGAACTCCTAAAAGACGAAGAACATCCCTATCTGCTTATGAATGCTTCCGAAGCGCTTGTGATGAATCTAAATGAAGGGGATAGCGTCATAATCTCCAATGAACTTGGGCAACTTGAGCTGCCTATTCGCTTTGGAGAACTTTCTTCTCGACACCTTTTTGCCCCTTTTGGATACCCGCAAGCCCCTATCAATATGTTGGTTCCCACCCTCAATGACCCTTTTTCATTTCAAAGTGCCTTGAAATCAACACAAGTGAGAGTTACCTTATCAAAACAAGCCTTATAGGCAATGAGTATAAAACTTCACACCCTCGATGTAATGTTCCGTGATTACTGCAGGAGGGGTGATAATGTCCGCATGACCGAAAAATAAAACCGATGAGGAATTGCGTACCATAGAGGTAAGTCTCTTGATTGCCAATGCCGTTTTGTGCGGATCAAAATAGATCAGCATATTACGCGAAAAAATGTAATCAAATTTTCCCAATTCAAATAAGCCTGATTCAAACAAATTTAGATTTTTGAACTCCACTTTTTGCCGAATCGTCTCTATCAAGCGGTATCGATTCTCTTCCTCATTAAAATAGCGTTCAGTAATCATGGGGTCTACCCGGTGTAACGATCGTTTCGTATAAAGAGCTTCTTGAGCATAATGAATCGCTTCCGTATTAATATCAACGGATACAATCGCAATACGCTTCATATCGATCCCCGCTTCACTCAAGGCAATAGCAATCGTATACGGTTCTTCTCCTGTCGATCCTGGAGCACATAAAATGCGCACCTGAGCAGATGTTTTCTGTATCTCCATGACCATATAGTGGATTTGGTCCATCTCCCGAAAAAAATAGGTCTCATTGACGGTAAGAAAATTGACCAATTTTTGGGACAATACGGGATCAGATTTTAATTTGCTAAGGAGATCGCCAAACGAATAGCATCGATGTTCTTTTGCAAAACGGGTCAGTTTTAAAGTCGTGATCTCTTCTTTCTGATCAAAATGGATTCCCGTTAAATCGTTGAAATATCGGTACAAAGGTTCAGTGTCATCCGATGTCCATTCAGGCACACACTCTTTAACTGCCGGTACAGTAGATTTGGATTTAAACCATCCCAGTATGAGCGCTCCCAAACGCGATAATCTTTTCTACTATTTGTGCCAGTGAAGCCACTTGGGCTTCAGGAACACGCTCTGAAGCACTGCGGGGCATTCCATACACAATCGAACTCTCTTCGCTCTCAAAAAATTGCCTCTTTTGGAGTCAAATTACCATTACGAGACTTATGACAGGTATCCACGATATTGACGGCATACATATCCGCGACAACCTTGAGCTGATTGAGCGGAACAATTCGATTGTCATAAACATCTTTAAAATCGCTGTTGCACGCTTTCATTCCCGATTCACCAACTGTTGCAATCATAATTGCAATCAAACTCATAACGGTTACAAGTAGCAGTAATTTGGCCTTAATTGTCGACATATTCTATCTCCCAAATCTAGTATAAGATTAAACAATAATGATTCTATCCAAATTTTGCAACAAATATGTAACATCGATGTAACCAAAAGCATACTTTCACAAATATAACACCATTGTAAGCATATTTGTATACATCTCAAGAGCTGTACTATTTTCGCTATAATTCGCCCTATGAATAACGAACCTTTTACCTTCCACATTGATCCCATGCCAACTTTACCCTCACGCAAATGCCGTTTTATGGCACGGCTTCTTGGATGGTCTTTGAGTTATGGGAATTATGCTTTAGCCCTCTTTGTTTGGTGGAAAAGTGACTGGTTTATTGCCATTGGAATATTATTATTGGGGTTTATTCTCTTTGGAATTCTCCGCTCCAAGTTACGCAACGATTCAATCCCCTTAGCTCAGCGTGAGTATGAATATAATGATTACGCCATCGCAACATGGTATCTCTCACGCAACACCTGTTTTACCATCTCCACACCTACGGAATAATTTATGGCATTAGTCGATTTACTCGGTGTTAGCAAACACTACGAAGCACAAAAAATTTTAGAAAACATCAACTTTCACATCGATGAAGGGGAACGTATCGTTATCGTCGGAAAAAACGGCAGCGGCAAATCCACCCTTATGAAAATCGTCAACGGTTCTCTTGATGCCGATGATGGGGAGCGGATTACTCGTCAGGGAATCGAGATTAAAATGCTCTCTCAAGTTCCAAAATTTGATCCGTCTCATACAGTCCGTGAAGCAGTCGAAGCGGGATTGGGAGAGCTGCGAACCTCTAAAATCCGTTTTGATGAGATTTCTGTCCTTCTCGCAACCGAATTTGAAAATACTGCCCTGCTGGACGAACAAGCACGTCTCAGTAATTTTCTCGATCATCATAACGCTTGGAATCTAGACGATAAAATCCAGCGCATTATGCATCACTTCATGCTCACCGAATATGAAGACAAAAACGTTGATTTACTCAGTGGTGGAGAACAGCGCCGTGTTGCTCTCGCATCACTGCTGCTTCTCAAGCCCGATATTTTACTGCTCGATGAGCCTACCAATCACCTCGACGTTTACATGGTCGAATTTCTCGAAGAACTGATCTTAAAAGAAAAGTTTACTCTCCTTTTTATCTCTCATGACCGTTATTTTATCGACCAAATCGCGACCAAAACCATCGAAGTTGAAGATTGTTCTCTGCGTGAATTCACCGGTGGATACAGCAACTATCTCGTCCAAAAACAAGAACTCTTGCGAACGATGGCGCAACAGCATGACAACCTCCTCAAACTGCTAAAAACTGAAAACGAGTGGCTTTCACGCGGAGTCAAAGCACGACTAAAACGTAACGAAGGACGAAAACAGCGGGTATTGGCATTGCGTGAAGATGCCAAAAACAACCCCAGTAAAATTCATAAAATGCGTCTGGAACTGGAGCGTGAAGCCAAACATTTCAATCGTGGAGAAGGGGTAAACCGTCAAAAGATGCTTTTTGAACTAGAGCATTTGGGTTTGACACTGGGGGATAAACTCCTCATAAAAGATTTCTCAACACGGATTTTACAAAAAGATGTCATTGCCGTCGTAGGTCCCAACGGAAGCGGAAAATCCACCCTTCTTAAAGCTCTACTTGGGCGACTAAAACCCACAAGTGGGATCATAAAAATGGGTGAACTCACCGTCGGATATTTCGATCAACACCGCGAAATGCTCGACGATTCCCTCAACCTCATCGAAACCTTTTGCCCCCATGGCGGTGATCGAGTCGATGCACAAGGGACGGATTATCATGTCTATGGCTATCTCAAAAACTTCCTCTTCCCTCGAGAATTTTTGGATAAAAAAGTAGGAACACTCAGCGGTGGAGAAAAAAATCGTGTTGCCCTTGCCCTCCTTTTCACTAAAAAAGTGGACATTCTCATCCTTGACGAACCTACCAACGATCTCGATATTCCCACCATCAATATCCTCGAAGAAAAACTTCAAAATTTTTCAGGTGCGGTCATATTGGTGAGCCACGACCGCTATTTTGTCGATAAAATCGCTAAAAAACTCTTTATTTTTAAAGGCGACGGTACTATCGAAGAGAGCTTCAAACCCTACAGTGAATATCTCGATGATGAAAAAGAGTTGAATGAAATGGACGCCATGGAAGCTGAGTTTTCAAAATCTTCAACCACCACCGCAGCGGTACAAACCGAAAAACCAAAAGTGTTCAAGCTTACATTTAACGAACAGCGCGCCCTCGAAAAACTTCCTGCTGAAATCGAAACACTAGAAGCCAAAATCGATGAACTCAATGCCTCTCTCGCCGATCCAAAAAAATACGAAAAAATAGGGATCAGCGTCTTAGCCCTAGAGTTGGAAAAGACCAAAATACTCTACGAAGAAAAAGTCGATGAACTCCTCACCATTGAAGAAAAAGCCGAAGAAATAGAAACACTCAAAAACAGCTAAGGAAGCCTCATGGATATCGAGACGCTCAACTCCCTCTACTCACACGCAGGGTATGTGACTTTCAAAGAGGGTCCCAATGGTTTTCCAATCGCCCTCATCACAACGCCCCACGCTACTGCCGCCATCACCCCTTATGGTGCTCATTTGCTCTCCTATGAGTTTACTTCCGACAAAAACAATCTACTTTTTCTCAGTGAAAAAGCGATCTTTAATGAGGGAACTCCAATACGAGGCGGTATACCCATCTGCTGGCCGTGGTTTGGACCTGATCCTCAGAACTTAGGGCGAAGCGATCACGGTTTGGCTCGCACTCGGATGTGGAGCGTCGTTGCTTCCGATCTCCTAGAGGATCAAGAATGCTCTATTACCTTCGAGCTGACTGACTCCCCTGAGACTTATGCACTATGGCCACATTGTTTTAGCCTGACACTCAAACTCACCGTAGGCAAAACACTCACCCTAGAACTCACAACCCACAATCGAGGCAGTACCCCTTTTGAGCTAACACAAGCACTGCATACCTATTTTAATATCGGAGACATCACCCGTACAAAGATCACAGGGCTAGAAAAATTTACCTATATTGATAAAACTGATAAGAGCCACGAAAAATGTGAAGAAAATCCGATTATTATAGAAGCTGAAACCGACCGCATCTATGTGTATGATGGTCGTGAGATTGTAATGCATGATGTATCATTGAATCGAAGCATATCCATTGAATGTGAGGGAAGTAAAACAGCCGTAGTCTGGAATCCGTGGATACGAGTATGTGAACAAAAAGCAGATTTATCAGCAGAGGATTATAAAAAAATGATATGTATTGAAACTGCTAATACAAGAGATGAGATCATCACTTTGAAGCCTAACGAGAGCCATACCCTAAAAGCAATTTACAAAGAAAAAGTAGAAGAGATAGAGGCACTCAAAAATACTTGACAATGCCTCTTAGAGGTAAAGTTGAGACGATTAGCGCCCTCCTTTACCTCCGCCTTGACCCATACCTTTTGGAGTACGATTTTCAGGACGCTTGTTAAATTTCTCTTTTTGCTCTTTCGTCATGGTTTGCTCACGTGTCATAAGCTCATTATGCAGATGCTCACGCTCTTGCTCAGACGTCATCGTCCCACGCTTTTCTAAAAGTTCATCAGTTTTCATATTTTTGAAATGATTTTGAACTTCGTTTTGCACTTTATTTTGGACCTGTTCTTGATTTTGTACAGGTGTTTCAGCAAACGCCAAAGTTGCTAATAGTGCCGAAGCCGATAATACAGTAAGTAACATTTTCATGGTAACCCCTTTGATTGATTTACGTTATTATACACCAAGTTTATTAGCAAAGTGTTAGCAGTTCTTACTGCGCGTAATCTACCACTTTTGAGAGACTCGTCACTTCCATGATCACACTTACCACTTCCAAATGGGCAGGGTCAATGGCATATTTAGTTAACCCTTCTTGATCTTCAAATATGGAAGTTAATACCAAATCAAAGGACCTAGCGCTACGACTAATGTCGATTCCGACTTCCATACTTTTAAGAGTATCTATTTTAGAAGGCAGTGCTTCGAGCATTGTTTTAACACGTTCTAAATTTGCCTCTTTATTTTCTTCTTTGAATTGAAACATGACGATGTGTACTAGCATATTTTTTCCTTTATTTTACTATTTTCTCCGTCATCCTAGGGCTTGACCTGAGGATCCAGCTAGATTCCCGCCTTCGCGGGAATAACAGATTATTACCGTTCTATTAAATCTTTTAAACTTTGTTTCGGGGATTTCCCTTCCAGTATCTCGTACACCTCTGCCGCGATAGGGAGATAAATCCCTTTTGCCTGTGCAATTTCATGAAGGGCATACGCCGTTCCAATCCCCTCACTCACTTCACCGATCTGAGCACAGACACTCTCTTTATTCTTTCCTTGAGCCAACCCAAGCCCTACTCTGTAGTTACGTGACATATTAGAACTTGCCGTTAGAAACAAATCTCCCGCCCCGCTAAGACCTAAAAATGTATCGTCTGATGCGCCATAGACTTTTCCAAAACGCTGCATCTCTACCAGACCTCTGGATATGAGTGAAGCCGCCGCATTATGCCCCAAACCTAAACCTTCACAAATACCTGCAGCAATCGCAATAACGTTTTTATAAGCACCTGCAATCTCTGCCCCCATCACATCATCACTGATATAGGTACGAATAAACTTCGGGAACAATGATGCAAATTCCTTGGCAGTTTGAGATGAATGAGAATTAATAACCAATGCCGTCGGCAAAGAACGAATCACTTCACTCGCGAATGAAGGACCCGAGAGAAAACTGAGATTTTCATCCGGTATATACTGTCCATAAATTTCATTGAGAAATTTTCCTGTTGAGGCTTCGATCCCTTTTGCAGCAACCAATACTTTTTGTCCTCGGTAAACAAAATTTTCTCTAAGCCACTGAGCAACTTGCTGTGCAGGGACGGTGATAATGAGATAATCACACTCTAAAACTTCAGATAAAGACTTAAAATTTTTCCAATCACGTGGGGTACGAGAAGTGATAATTACGTCGTTTTTTTCTGCTAAAGCAAAAGCAAGGGCTTCCCCCCATTTTCCGGCACCTATTACCCCTACTTTCATACCCTCACCCCACTATTCCATTGTTTTATCACATTGAGTTTATCTGCATATCCCATAAAGACCAAAATATCCCCTGCATCAATATGGTGATTATGTCCCTTTGATGCAAAACTAAACGTCGTCCCCATCTCCTGATCGACAATTGCCAATAAAATAAGATCAAAATCCCGCTTAAAATGGAGATCATGCAAATACTGTCCGTTAAGGGGGGATGTATCTTTCACTTCAATTTCCATTATGTTCAAAAGGCTGTCTTCATACAATACATCGTGCAAGACTTGCGTCATAATCGGTTTACTTAAAATATCATGGATAACATTCGCTGCAATTTGCAAAATCGGCATTACCTTGTCTGCACCCGCACTTTTCATCTTCATCATACTCTCGTTGTCTTGAGCAAGGGCAATAATAAAGAGGTTATCAAACGTTGCACGAAGAGAAATCGTTAAAAATACATTTTCAGCATCATCTGCCAATGCGCAAAAAACGATCAATCCCTCGACATCAAATTGTGTTTCAAACGATTGCCAATCATCACTTAGATCAAACCGACCTGCATTGATCCCAGCATTTTTCGCCTCTAAAAATTCTGCTTCGTCAATGACAAATACGCCTACATTGTCATACGTACTACTTATTTGTTTTACGATTTGCTTGGAATATTCATTGTATCCGAAGATAGCAGCACAGCGCGGCTTCATGATTTTCCTTTGCGGTGAAGTTTTGCCCGGAATTCCTCAATCAAACCTCTATTTGCTAACACTATTGCAACATCTCCTGATTCAATGCTGCTATCCGGATGAGGATTAAAATGAAAGAATTTAGATTGAGTGCTGTAAATACCCAAAACACTAAATCTTTGGTAAAAGAGCGGCTCATCCAAAAGGGCATAAAAGCGATCTTTCATCTGCGAATCGAGAATAATTTCATCAATAATGGTAGACGTTTCCTCAGAGCGCAAAGCATGAATCACTTCAAAAGCAACCGGCTGACGAGCGATAATTTTACTCATCATCCCTACTAATTCATAGGTATTGACGATATGATTAATACCGGCAAGAAAAAGTTTTTTTCGATTTTCAGGATGCTGTAGAACAGAATACAAAGCAATACGCTTGGTCAGTTCACGTATCGTCAATGCCGTATAAATATTGGAGACATCACTCTCATGCAATAAAATAACCGCTTCAATCTGGTGTTCAAAATCAAATTTTAAATGACTGTACGTATGCAAAGAAGCGGAATCATAGTGCAATGCCAATAATCCGTCATTGCGTGCTTGTTGCACTTTGTTAATATCTTTTTCAAGCACAACAATGGGAACATGATGTTTATGCAGCTTTCGGATCACCTCATGTGCCAAAGGTGAAAACCCGCACACGAGATACATCCGCTTAAGAGTATTCACTCTGTCAATCATCTTCTCTTCTTTGATTTCATCAAGCTTTTCAGTAAATGCTGAAACCACAATCGATGTTGCAAAAGAGATAACGGCGATGCCTGAGACAATGATCATCATCGCAACAATCCGCCCTCCATGCGTAACGGGGACAAAATCCCCATAACCAACCGTAAAAATAGTCACAACCGACCAATAAACCGCGTCAAAAAGAGTATTGATTTTAGACGCTGGATTATGTGCTTCCATCACATAGATCGATACCGATGACACCATAATCATAATCAGTGTAAAAACGATCAGCGTAAAGATTTCAAACTTTTTGGTAGCAAGAATCGACATGAGACGCTGCAAACTTTTGGCATATCGGAAAATTTTTAAAACGCGAAAAAGGATAAAAATACGTAACAATCTAAATTCATGGAAAAATGGCATGATCGCGAGTAAATCAATGATTGCAGTCGGTGAAAAGACGTACTCTATTTTTTGCAAAAAAATAGTTCTTAGTGCACTCGAAAAGGAAAAAGGACGATGGAAAAAAAGATCACTTTCATACTGCTCAATAATGACTTTGGAGCTATTACCATGAAGCCAAAAACGGAGAAGATATTCAATCAAAAAGATCATTGAAATAACAAAGTTATTAAAAATCAACCATCCATGAGGAATCTCATGCTTAACCGAACGGACCAAAATATAGACACTTAAAAAAATAAGCCCCATCATAAAAATATCAAAAGACTTTTTATACTTATAGTTCTGATTTTCTAAAAGATTGTAAAAAAATATTTTTGCCCGCTGATAGAAGTGGCAAGTATGAAGGAAAAAAGCAAAACCAACTACCCACCTGCTTAACATAGTAATTCTTACTGCGCTAATTTAGCAATTAAAAGATCATTGAGAGTTTGTGGATTAGCAGAACCTTTTGAGGCTTTCATCGCTTGACCGACAAAAAATCCAAAAAGTTTGTCTTTACCCGATTTGTATTCCGCTAATTTTTCAGGATTAGCATTGAGTACTTCATCGATAAGCGCTTCCAATGCCCCTGTGTCACTCACTTGTTTTAATCCTAATTTTTCAATCACGCCATCAATATCGTCCGTCTCATTTTCAAGCAAATAATCTAAAATCTCTTTGCCCGCTTTACCGCTGATAACATTTTCTTCGATACGCTTCACCAATCCGCCCAATGTTTGTGCCGTTATCGCAGACTCATGCGCACCCATGCCGCCTTTTAGACGCCCTTGAAGCTCAACAGTAAGCCATGTAACAGCATTTTTAGCAGTAATTCCACACGTCAGCATTGATTCGAAATAATGCGCCGTATCAAGATCCGCTGTGATAACAGCCGCATCGTATTCTCGAAGTCCGTACTCACTAACAAGCCGCTCTTTTTTTGCATCGGGAAGTTCAGGTATGGCAATAACTTCTGCGTACATCACATCATCCACAACCACTTTCAGCAAATCAGGTTCAGGAAAATAGCGATAATCCGCCGCTTCTTCCTTCCCACGCATCGAACGTGTTTCTTGCTTTGCTTGGTCAAAAAGACGAGTCTCTTGAACTATCTCGTTCTCATACACACCATCTTCCCATGCTTCGCGTTGACGTTCGACTTCGAGTTCAATCGCTTTTTGGATAAATCGGAAACTGTTGATGTTCTTGATCTCAACACGAGTGTAAAGCTTCTCATCCCCTTTGGGACGAATAGATACATTGACATCCACACGGAAAGATCCCTCTTGCATATTGGCATCGGATATATCAAGATAACGAACAATCGAATGAAGCTTTTTCAGATACAAAATCGCTTCATCTCCTGAGCGCATATCCGGCTCCGAGACGATTTCCAAAAGCGGTGTTCCGGCACGGTTCAAATCCACTTTAGAGATAGCCCCCTCATGGATATTTTTTCCCGCATCGGCTTCAATGTGTGCGCGGTTAATACGTATTGTTTTATGACTTCCGTCTTCGAAATCGATAACCAAATTCCCATGCTCAACGATCGGTGTATAAAGCTGCGTGATTTGATACGCGCTAGGGCTATCAGGATAAAAATAGCTCTTACGGTCAAAAAAGCTGACACGATTGATGGTCGCCCCAACAGCTGTACCAAACATCCCCGCTTTACGAACTGCTTCTTTATTCAAAACAGGAAGAGCGCCGGGAAGGGCTAAACACGTAGGACAGGTATTGGTATTTTGTTCGTGATTAAAACTCGTTGGACATGAGCAAAAAAGTTTAGACTGAGTGTTAAGCTGGACGTGTACTTCCAAACCGATGATGGTTTCAAACATAATGATTAATTCCTTGATTTATATAAAATAGCGGATAGAAGCAAACCCGTAAGCACCAGCCTCTTGCATCGCATGTATTTGCTCTTGAGTCGTAATCCCGCCCAACGCAAAAATAGGTACTCTTATTTTATCCACTATTTCTTTTAAATCCTCTAAACCCTTAGGCACTCCCTTGTTCGGCGAGGCAAAAATCGGGCTGTATGTGATGGCATCCGCACCCAATTCCTGCGCCCTAAATGCTTCTTCGTGCGTATGGGTACTGATGATGACATACAACCCTAAATCTTTTGCTTCTTTGATCGCATCAAACTGCATCGAGGTGAGATGTACACCATCGGCTTTTAACTCATTTGCGAGTTTATAATCTCCATGTAGGAATACATTTTGAACAAAGTGACGACGGCAAACATCTATAAAAGTAGAGGCAAGTGCTGAATAATCGGAGGTTTTTTTATCTCTAAAGACGGCAAAATCAGGTGAATAGTGATTTAATACATTTGAAAGCGTAGAGGTGAGAAGAATGGAATCATTCCCATAATAAGATGGATCAGTGATAAGGTAGGATTTCACTCTAAAGGAGATGACTTAGTAGTGATAATCGTATCTCGTATCTCTTCAAGAATCACTGTTTGCTTCAAAGTCTCTTCATAGCGATCACGAGAGAGAGAAAGATTTTCTAAAATTACGATGATTAACAGTGATACAAAGATAAAGAGAAAGGTAAAAAGTAAAGCGGTCACAAGACCTAAAAAAACGAAAGATTGAAAGGTTACCCACGACCCAATAATCGCGAATGCCCAAGAGGCACCGCTAAGAAAACTTAAAAGAGAATCGTGAGTCGTGCGTTTCATGGATTCTTAGTGATCGTCGCTAAGAAGAACCGCACCACCGAGGTATACATAGGTGAGCATCATGAAAATGAACGCTTGCAAAAATGCCATAAAGGTCAAAAGAGCAAAAGGGATCATTGGTAAAGCCCAAGGAGCGAGCATCAAGATGACCATCAAGAACATATCATCCCCTTTTACGTTACCAAATAATCGGAAGCTAAGAGAGATAACACGAGAGATGTGAGAAACGATCTCGATTGGGAACATCAACCACGCCAACCACCATACAGGACCCATAAAGTGTTTAAAATACGTGATAAGACCATTACGACGAATACCTTCGAAGTTATAGTACGTAAAAACAACCAATGCTAATGCAAGGGTGAAATCCAAAAATGCACTTGGTGCTTCAAATCCAGGTATTACTCCGATAACGTTTGCAATACCGACGAAAAGACCGATAGTAGCAACAAGAGGGAGATAACGACGCGCTTCGGTTTTACCCATAACATCAGCACCCATTGCCAATACACCGCCTAAGTATGCTTCCATAACGTTTTGACATCCTGTTGGAACAAGACGCATATTGGTCGTAGCCATTTTAGCAATTAACAACACGATTGCAGCTGCAAGAAGCATGTGTGTTAGATAAATGAAAGTATGATTTTCACTGAAAAGTCCGAAGAAAGTAAACAACTCGCCCATTTGGTGTGTTCCTTTTGTGTAAATAATTAGCGGGATTTTACCGCTTTTGAGATTAAATTCCTATAAACTCAAATGAGGTAATGAATGTTTTACGTTCAATATATCATCAGTGATAGTAATTTTAAGGGATTCAAGCAACTCAAATTTTTGATTTTTGCACAAAAATTTGACATAATAGATGAAAAGAGTGAAAAACATGTCCCCAAAATTAGAGATGGGGACAAAAGAAAAGTTATTTGGTACTGGACCCAAAAGTCGTGTAGATGTAATCAGCCATTTTATCATCAGAAATTTTGCCTTCACGCTCTTCAATCTTTTTGAGATTTTTTTGCATTACTGAATGATAGGACTTGCTGTCAAAATCTTTACTTCTCAAATCTTTCAATTTATCCAGTAAATCTTCTCTACTCATAGTGCTCAACGGAGGACCATAAATATTTCCTTTTTCTTGTGATGCATTACCTTGTGCCGCAGCTTCTTCGACAGTTACACCCGATTGTTCTTTAAGTTTTGGCACGCCATTGGCTTTAACTCCATGACAATTAGCACATCGAGCTTTATAGATGTCACCCATTGTTTGCGTTGTTTTTGCAGCATATACATTTGACATCAGCAAAGATGTAAGACCAATTACGAGTAATCCACGTGTTTTCATTAAAAACCTCCAAATTGACATAGAAAGATTGTAGTCCAATTTTATGAGAAAAAAATGAATAAATTAATTCAAGTGGCTCTTTATTCTTATAAACTCAAATGACAAAGTTCTTTTTTTGCCTTTAGAATATCACTTTCAATAGCCTTTTTGAGTAGCTCTAAGGAGTCAAATTTTTGATTTTTGCGTAAAAATTTAACAAAACTAATCGATGCCTTCGTACATACACCAATCGTTTCACCCAAAATATGGCTCTCAATAGCATAACTGCCATCCGTGGTGACTCTGTGACCGATAAAGACGACTGAAGGATGGAAATGCTCTTCTTCATCAATTCGGGTCAATGCCGCATATACCCCCTCGTAGGGAAGCAAAAAACCACTGCTTTCGAGATTAATAGTCGGGACGAGGTCGGTTTTACCAATCCCCTGCCCTTTGATAACCGAACCTTTAATCTGATAGTTATGCCCTAAAAAACGGTTTGCTCCGCTGATGTCACCGATTTGTATTTTGGCACGGATTTTGTGCGAATGAACCGAATCATACTCGATGCAGACTTGTTCGATGACTTTTACTTCACCTGTAAACAATTCACCCAAATTAGCATGAGAATAACGACGGTTTTTCCCAAAATGAAAATCGTATCCCACTACAATTTTTTTCAAATGAGGAAATCGCTCTTGAAGCATAGTCACGAATTCTTCCCCTTCTAAATGGCGAATATCCTCCAGTGAATAATAGACAATCGGATAATGGGTGTAGTGCTCGCGCTCACATGAGGGAGTAAGATTGGCGTATCCCGTCTCGATAACCACAATTGCGCCATGCAGACCAAGCTCTCCAAAAAGTGACTGATGACCAACATGCATTCCATCAAAGCCGCCAATGGCGATAGAATCAACCTTTGATAAATCCATAACACGTCTCCTGATTTCCCTCTTTACCCGCTATATGTGCCACTTCTTTAGCCACCAACTTCCAGCCTATCAGCGCACATGCATCTTCAAAGCGGATCATTGCTTTTCCAATCGCACTGTTGTCTTTCACCACACCATTTTTATCACGCTTGACTTCACGTCCAACCTGAAACTGAGGTTTAAACAAAACGACAATATAGTTGGATGCCAATTCGTTGATAGACTCTAAAATAAGCTCCAACGGAATAAACGCGACATCACACGTTACTACTTCATAGGTTTTGTCTCTGGAAAACTGACGAATATCCGTATTTTCATGGACATTAACGCGTGAATCACTTCGTAAAATCGGATGCAACTGCTCACTTCCAACATCGACACATGTCACACCTTGTACACCCTCTTCCAAAAGTATTTGAGTGAATCCGCCCGTACTGGAACCTATATCAAGTGCATTAAGCCCTGATAAGTCCCACGCAGTAAAGGGTAAAAAGCCTTTGAGTTTAATCGCTGCACGACTGACGTATTGAGCAACATCCGAAAGCTCTACTTTCATCGTTTCATCGGCTTCATACGATACTTTATCAATAATTTTTCCATCCACACTCACGGCGTGTTCTTTTATCAACTGTTGCGCTTTGTTGCGACTTTCCACTAAGCCTAGTTCTACCAAATAACTATCAAGTCGCATATTCATCCATTCTAATCTAATGCGTTATGGTGACATAACTTTGTTTAGGATACCATTGCGCCAAAGTTTTAGGAAGCACAAGGAGCATTATGCAGCCAATACATGTGGCAATCATTGGTGGAGGGTATGGCGGTATACGTGCGATGGAGCATCTTTCCAAATCGTCTCATATTCATGTCACCTTGATCGATCAAAATGCTTATCATTATATGCAAGCCGAAGTTTACGATTTCATCGCGAATAAAGTCGATATGTCCCATATCATGATCGACCTTCCCTCACTCTGTAAAAGTTTCGGTTTGGTACGTTTTGTTTGTGAAGAGGTGCTCACGATCGAGGCTGATAGCAAAGAGATTGTTACCCAAGCGCAAAAAATATCCTACGACTATCTCGTCATCGCTACCGGAAGCCGCACTTATTTTCCTACTTTTATTCCAGGGTTGCGCGAATATACCCATGGTGTCAAAAGTATCCCAAGCGCACTTAATTTCAAACAGCACTTTGAACGGGCACTTTTGGATCGGATTGAAGCACAAAAACAGGGATGTGATGTCAAACCCTTTAACATTGTCATTGGTGGTGCGGGACTCTCCGGGGTTGAGATCGCGGCAGAAATGGCAGCGTACGCCAACCGTTTTTACCAAAATGGAAATTTCGGATGTCGTAGTGTCGATGTTTATCTCATTGATGCGTATGAGACCATTTTATTTGGAATGGACCCGTTTTTAATTGAAAGTTCCCATGATCGACTCGTAAATCTTGGAGTTCATGTCTGGCATAACAACCGTATCAGCGAAGTACGTGAACACTCCATCCTTCTCGATAATGGAAAATTGCTCGATTTTGAATTTATGATTTTTACGGGAGGAGTATGTGCTTCAACATTGACAGAGAAGCTGGCGTTTAATGTCAATGCAAAAGGTCATCTCAATGTCTTAAATGACCTTTCGATTGAAAACTATCCTACAATCTTTGCCATCGGTGATGTTGCCAATCTCTCCGATGAACAGGGTAAGCCTTACCCTCCTACCGCACAGCTTGCAGAACGAAGTGCAGAACATGTGGTACGAAATATCGCTTTAAAAGAAAAAAATCAACCATACCGAAATTTCAGCTTTAGCAGTCAAGGATTGATGATCGCACTTGGAGGTGAATACGGTGCAGGATTGCTCCCAGGAGGGATCAAAGTAAAAGGGTATCTCGCCTATTTAATCAAAAAGACTATTTTTTGGATGTACACTGCTCCCCTGCGCCGAAGAAGCACTATCGGAAAGCGAAGATAGTTCCCGAAATTCGTTCTCAGTAAGGAGAGGAACTCCCAACTCCACGGCTTTATCGTACTTACTCCCAGCATCTTCGCCATAAATGACAAAATCGGTCTTTTTAGAAACCGATGAGGCAACTTTTGCTCCCAATTCTTCGAGCATCGCTTTTACAATATCTCTTGAAACACTCATCGCTCCCGTCACAACGACCGTTTTTCCTTTAAAAGGATTATCAACCGCTATCTTTTTGATTGGCTCCGTCGGTTGCAGTACCTCACGTAATGCATTTATTTTAGCCCCATTAACACGGACAAATTCAAGAATGGATTCAACCATCTCTCCCCCAAATCCGTCGAGTGCCAAAATCTCTTCACGAGATGCTGTATCAAATGCCGTTCCGAAAGCTGTACATAATGTTTTAGAAGCAACTTCTCCGATATGTTCAATTCCTAACGCATTGATAAAGCGCCAACAATCACATCCTTTTACTGCACCGATCGCATCGATAAGATTACGACTTTTTTTTTCTTTGAACCCTTCCAAAGCCAAAAGTTGCTCCATCGTAAGATTGAACAGATCAATCAGCTCTCGTACTAACCCTGATTGATGAAGAGCTTCGACGATCTTGTCCCCTAACCCGTCGATATTAAGACACTGTTTTGAAGCGAAATAGATGATTGAGTTCACAACCCGCGCTTCACAATCCAAATTCTGACACTTGATCAATGCTCCCTCATCCAACAGTTCGCTATTGCATACAGGACACTGCGTTGGTCTAGGAATAACCTTTTCGCTTCCATCACGCTCACTTGCAATCACCTTGATAATTTTAGGGATAACATCACCGCTGCGCAAAATTATGACTTTATCGCCGATTCGGATGTCTTTGCGCTCGATCTCATCAAAATTATGCAATGTTGAGCGCTCGACCACAACACCCTCGATAGAAACCGGTTCGACGATAGCCACAGGAGTGACAACACCGCTTCGCCCTACTTGTAAGATCACTTCACGCAAACGTGTGAGCTTCTCAATCGCAGGAAATTTATACGCTGCTGCCCATCGTGGATTTTTAACCGTATAACCCAACTCATCTTGTACCGCAATAGCATCAACTTTAATCACCATCCCATCCAAAAGCATGGCGAAATTATCGCGTTCAACTCGCATCTCATGGTAGAACACTTCAATCTGTTCAGCAGCTTCACATAGATGAGTCATGTGGGGATTGCGAAAACCAAGAGCATAGACCCACTCCATCCGCTCACTAAGATTTTTGATCTCTAATGTATTGAAACCGATACCATAAGGCATAAAAACCAAACGACGAGCCGCAGTGATACGCGTGTCAAGTTGACGCAGACTTCCCGCTGCCGCATTTCGCGGATTGGCAAAAAGAGATTCTCGATTTTTTAGCCTCTCTTCATTGATTTTCTCAAAATCTTCTTTGAAAATCACTACTTCCCCACGAATTTCGATACGCTCTTGGTAGTCAATCGTAAGAGGAATGCTCTGGATCGTTTTAGCGTTTTGGGTGACATCCTCACCCTCGACACCGTCTCCCCGAGTAATCGCCTGCACCAACACACCGTTGTCATAGATGAGATTCAAACTCGCCCCATCAAACTTCGGCTCGCAATAAAAGCGCACCTCGCCATAGCTCTTGGTAATACGGTTCACCCACGTCTCTAACTCTTGTTCATTAAATAAATCTTCCAAGCTCCACATTCGACTCAAATGCGATGCTTTCTCAAATTTATCCTGAGGAACGTCACCGACTCGCTGTGTGGGTGAATCAAAAATAATCTCAGCCTGATTGACCTGCTCATACGCCACCACTGCATGATAGAGAATATCGTACTCCTCATCGGTCGTGATGGGATCATCGAGGACATAGTATTGATAAGAATATTTTTTGAGTTGATCTACTGCGGTTTTATAGTCGGTGTTAGTCATATTTTCATTTCAGCTTTAAATTTTGTCTACTATCGATCAATGCCCATAATTTTTCTGGATCTTGTGCAAGTGCTTTTGCCTCATCCATCTTGGATGGAGCAAGAGACTTAGCAATCGTGTCCCGTATATCCAACGCCGTTTCATTTCCACTCATTACTGCCATCTCAAGCAAAGCATAGGCAATCAGTTCATTTTTAAAAACATTTTGCCCAAGCCCATACATAAGCCCAAGATTCATTAAAGCAGAAGATTCACCTTGTTGGGCTGCTTTACGGTACCAAAGGATTGCTTCTTCAATCTCTCTTTTTTCTTCACATAAAATGCCCAAATAAGTCTGAGCAGGAGCAAATCCATTGGATGCAGCTTTTTCATACAGACTTAATGCCCATTTTTCATTTTTAGAAATTCCAAATCCTTCAAAATAAAGGGCTCCAAGACTTGCTTGGGCAGGAGGATAATTTTTTTGGGCTGCTTCGTTAAACCATCTGAATGCCTCATGATGATTTTTTAAAACACCATGCCCTAGATTGTACATCATCCCTAAATTAAACTGAGCATCTACTTCTCCCTCTTGAGCCGCTTTGCGATACCATCCTACTGCTTTAACATAGTCTTGATTCGTACCTTTACCTTTTTCATACATCCAACCTACACTGTTTTGAGCGTAGAGATTCCCCTTTTCAGCTGCTTTTTCATACCAATACAATGCTGTTGCATCATCTTGTTTGACTCCATGACCATATTCATACAACTCACCCAAAGCACTCTGAGCTTCAGAACTTCCTTGATTTGCCGCTTTTATGTACCATCCAAATGCTTTTTCATAATCTTGCGCTACAAATGACCCAAAATGGTACAGTTGAGCAACTCTATTTTGTGCATCTATATCACCATGTTCTGCTAATTTCGTCATTTTTTTAAAATTAAACGTATGAAGCAAAGGTCGAAGAAGCGTTTTAAACACAAAAAGCCTTTTTTCTAAATTATCACTATTTTACTATGCAAACAGTCAAACTGTTACAAACGGACAATCTTCGCCCCAAATCCACCCAAATGCTGTGGCGCATCCGTGAAACTTTTGACACTTGGATGGATTTTTAAAAACTCTTTAATAGCATACGAAAGTTTCCCCGTCCCGATACCATGATAGATAATCACCTCATCAAACCCTTGCAACAGTGCATCGGAAAGAAATTTATCCGCTTTTTCACACGCCTCTTCACCACGCAATCCATGAAGATCGAGTTTCAGACCGCTTTTTTGGTCAATCTGCGCTGTATGGGAAGGTTTGATTTTTTTAGGGAGATTTCCACTGGGTTTTAGTTCTGTGAGTTTCACCCGTAACCGCATCCCCTCGACCTCAATCATCGCATCTTTAGCTCCGATACTCACGACAGTTCCACGTTGCGCGCGATATTTAACTGCTTGACCGACTTCGTATTTAATCGGCTCAGATTGGGCAATCTTAGGAGCAGGATTTTTAGGAATCAAGGATGCCGCTTTGTTGAGCTGACGATGAATGGCTGCCATATCCAGTCCGCGTGCGGCTTCTTTGGCTTCATTGATTGCCAAATCGTATTGGGAACGTAAACGATTTTTTTCGCTGTCAAGTTCCTGCCGTAAGTTTTCACGCCCCTCTTTGAGCAACCGCTCCTGCTCTTTTAAACTATCCAGCCTCTCATCGACCTCTTTATTTTTACGTTTTAAATCGCGTTCCATCTCACTTCCGCGCTCGATGAGGATATTGAGCTTCTCATGATTTTCACCGTAAACTTCTTTGGCTTTTGTGATGATGTTTGCATTGATTCCATACCGTAATGCCGTTTCAAACGCATAGCTTTTACCGATTGTCCCATTCAAAAACTCGTACGTCGGAACACGTC
>Ga0265593_1000584_pt1 | contig 19148 bp, 38 predicted proteins | sample saktaG_8_FD_190136 | JGI IMG/M metagenome (GOLD analysis project Ga0265593, IMG submission 190136) | Saline water microbial communities from Sakinaw Lake, British Columbia, Canada - sak_2011_5_24_36m | ecosystem: Environmental > Aquatic > Non-marine Saline and Alkaline > Saline ...
ATCAATACCGGCTAATTTGGCTTTTTCAACTGTAGTGTAGTCCTCCGTGCTTAGGCCCTTGCCCGTTACTTTGTCTACCTTTGTGGTCAGATCAATACCTGCCAGCTTAGATTTTTCTGCCGTTGTGTAGTCCTCTGTGCTTAATCCTTTACCGGTTACCTTATCAACTTTGGTGGTGAGATCATATATACTATCAAAATAGGTTTTCAGGGTTGTTTTAATCTTGCTCCAAATATCTGAATTTGTGTTGTATATGTCTGAAATTGATACTGGGATGGATACGGCTGTGTCAATGCCTTGTACATGATCAATATCATTATCGTAAGCGCACATTGCCCCGGTAGTCAATCCTATCCAGGTTATTGGATTAGTTACCACCGGGATTAAATCACCATTTCTATATTTCGTTTCACATAAATTTTTGGTTATCCATTCCTGGGTACCAATACATTTAGTTTCGTAAACCGTTCCATCGTTTCCGGTCATTGTGCCGGTTTGACCATTAGTAAGTGAAGTTGAATTTTTCACTAATCGTATGCTCAATCCGTTTTGCTTTTCGGCTGTGGTGGTGCCTTGCAATAATTTAGGTACGCCGAAACTACCATTCCCATCTACTAATACCGCAATAGAACCGCTGACAGAAGTATCAAAAGGGGTTTGGGACCATAGATAGGAAGAGGTACCTAAGTATTTAAAATTCCCATCCGCATTATCCCGATATCCGGCACCAACAGCATTAAAACCATAATTATTAATTCCACCGGTTGTTTTCCATGCGGTTGTTGAATCCGATTTCAAGTGAATACCAGCAGTATTTACATTGCGGTTACCTTGAGGGTCTAAAAATTGGACTAATGTAAAAAAGTCATCTCCCACCGGAATTTTCCATCCATCAGGACATATATTTCTGCTATCAAAGGCAGCGAACCAATTATATAGGTATCCATTGAATACTTTGGTATTTGGATTAATCAACGGTAAGGAAGTTTTTTCAATTACCGGGATTTGGGATGCCTTAATTTTATGAATGTGTGCCAGCGGTCCTTTGATCTTATCTATTACCAGGCCCATAGTTTAAAATTTTTTGTATGAATAATCATATCCCGCTCTCTCTGACCATTGAAGATTGTAACTGCACAAACCTTTTGCCCATTTGAATGTGGATACTATTGGGTTTGTTGTTCCGCTGGCTTCTATCTTCATTATTGACCAGGTTAAAGAATTTTCGCTGGTGGTCCCCTTTTGACAGAAACCCAGGTATGTTACCAGGTCATCAACCTCTTCAATTATATCTGCCGATCCCTTTAAATTGGCTATTTGGTTGCTATCTGCGTAGTTCATTATTTTTTCGTTTTATCGTAAATAAAATAGATCGTTAAAATCAGGATCAGGGCCGCCACAATGGTATTGAGCGGATTTAATTCAATTTTTTTTTTAGTTCCCCGGCTGCATCTGCAACCTGGTCAAAAATTATTGAAACTCCGGAAGGTATTTTTTTACTGAAGGCCATTTTTAATTCCCCGGCTGTTATCTCCTGATTTTTATTCAGGTCATACGGTGCATTTTGACCGGCAATCCTGGCAGCTGTGATTGTGTCAGTTTGCAAGACATAATCATCAGGTTTTCCTAATGCCCTGGGGAAAAATGTGATTACATATAAGTCTGTCGGGCTTTTTATTCTCCCGGCATAGGGTGCAAAGTACCGGTACACATAATCGAGCTGAGTTAAATTGTCCATCAGCTTCAGGGCGGATGTGCTTGTTCCCAGGCTGCTTGCCGTGTCGGGCATGAATTGGATCAATCCGGTTGCTCCGCTATAGGGATTAACCGCTGCCGGATCAAGGTTTGATTCGGTTTTCATGATCACCATCAGCCAATCAGGAAGTATTCCCAATTGTGCGGAAATATCGCTCACTTTAGCCAAAAAGGCGGCCTGATTCTTTTTTACTAAAAAATCGTAAACCATTACCAAATTTCTTAAATTTCATCAATGATATCTCCGAAAAGTCTTTCAATTGCCTTGTACTCTTTACAGACTGCTGCATAGATTTTTTTGCTGGATGGATCACGTTCATATCCAAATTCAGAAAGAAAATCATTGTATGAACCAACATCATACTTTTGAAGGGCCGCCAATACTTCATACATTGAAGGGGCTTTCTTCCCGGCTGCAATGGATTGACCAAAATTGAACGTGTAGGATTTTCCCTTCCTGGACAATTTCATCTTAAACTGCCAGCGTTTTGATGTGTCGTTGAAAAAATGGTGTGTGTAGGTAGGTTGTCCTACTACATCCAATTTAATACCAAATTTCTTTGCTATCCTGGCTGCTTTTGCTTTTTCGTTTGCCATTGTTATTAATTTACTTGGTTACTTTTTTGAATGAATACCAGGCCAAAAGGACCAGGCAAAAGGAAATGAATATCATCAGGCCAATATTGACCAGGGATTGTGATTTTACAGTTGTATCAACTTGCATGGATGGCAGTTTTCCATTTGCCAGGTCATCTAATAATTTCATCTTTTCAGAATTTTACATTACTATTTCCAACCATTGTGCTTTGGTGATTGTATCGCTGTATCCATGTGCTGAAAGTGCTTGTTTGGTCTTTGGTCCAAATATTCCATCAACTGCCAGGGTGCTACCAAATTTTAGATTTAATCCTTCCTGTATCGCTTCTACGTTGTTACCTGTATCACCATAAATAACCGGGAATCCTTCTGAATCCTTCACCGTTGGCCTGGTATCCGGGTTAATTGCATTTCCGGTGTCGGCGGATGTTGCCTGGGATGAATTACCCGGTGTTGTATCCGGAATGGCTGACTTCTTTTTACCAAAAAAATCAAAAGGTGTTTTCCCAGGGAATAAAACTATCCAGGCTGCTACCAGGGCAACAACTACTGCCAGGCCAATAAATATTTTCTTCTTCATCATTGCGATTATTAAAATTGATAATCAATGTTATTTCTGCTTAAAATGCTGTTCAACTCTTCAGTTTCGCTGGTATTGAAGGAATAACCAATCCATCCTGGCAATGTGTAATTGTCAATACCGAAAATCAGGTCCCTGGTGCCAAATGTTTTGATCAGTTGAAGAACATCATCCTTTGAACGTAGTTTTGTAAATACGCTGTAAATGGTCTGTTTGTCCACAAAAATTTCCGAAAATGCCACATGGATTTTTTGGGCAAATGTTTCATACTGCGATAGTTCAAAAGAGAGGCCACCGGTATTAATTTCCTTTGCCAGCTGGTCTGCCGGACCGGCCACCTTGTTGGCTTTGCCGGTCCGGGAACCAACTATATAGGCAGCTATCAGGGCAATCAGCCCGATTACCCCAGCCCAAATCCAATAGTTTTTATTTTTCATAGTCTTTGACCGTTATGTTTTCCAATGAAATAGACTCCGATTGCCAGGGCCAAAATGACCAAAATAGGGATGTATGTTTTCATGGTTTAAATGTCCTGGATTAAGAATTTTGATGTTCTGCTGGAGTGATACCCTCTATTTGCGGCCCATTCTTTTGTGGAAACCATTTTTTTGTCTTTTAAAAGGGAATAGACTTCTGAATCATGGCCCTTATAACTTGCGGTGTTATATTTTACCTCTCCGATATAAACCAATTTTCCCCCGGTTATCTTGTAAATACGAAATACTTTTTTGGTCCCCCCGGTGTTCTGCCTGGCTTCTGAAACCTGGCGGCTGTAAATGATTTTCTTTTTGGTTTCCATATCTTTTATCCCTTTCTCTTTTTGACAATGAAATACAGTCCTACCATCAGGACCAATACCACCCCAATTGCGATATAAACCGTATATTTCCCTTTGGTTGTATCGGCTGCTGTTTTTGCTGCTGCTGCTTCATTGGCTGCCTTTTCAGCATTGTAACCTCCCTGGGCATCAATCAGAGCCTGGATAAGCTTTGTTTGATCTGCCGCATTTTGGCGGGCTACATCTGCGGCGGCGTTGGCTGCCGCAACCCTTCCTTCTCCAATACCCAGGAATGATGAAACATTAGGGTCTTTGAAATTTGTTTTTACGTTTGTTGCTCTTTTTTGCATGGCTTATTTTTTGAAAATGAAATAAATAACTACTAAAACCACCAGGATTGCACCTCCTACGGAAGCAATTACCAGGGTTTGATTGCTTTTCTCCTGGGCGGCTTTCTCCTGGGCTGCAATGATCTGCTGCTGGGCTGCTGCCTGGGCTGCAATTTCAGTTTGTCGGGATTTTGAACCAATCCCAAGCATAGGAAGGGATTCAAATATTGAACCTATTGCACCGGCTACATTGCTCACCGGATCAATGCCGCCGCTGAAACCGGAAATCTGGTTTTCTTTCCCTGGGGTTAAAATGTCTCTCATTACCACTATCCTTTGGCCCAATTCCCTATTCGAAAGCGTCTGAACCGGTGCAAAGTGAGAGATTGCATAGCGATTGGCTGTAAATTCGTCTGCTGTCTGAAGGATTACATGGCCTTCTTCATGCAACAGGACAAAATTTTTCTCTGCCTGGGGTAAATGGTCCCAAATCTGCGGCTTCAGGTATAATACTCCTGTCAGGCGGTTTACCCTGGCAATCTCATTTTGGGATGGGTCAAATATTACGCTTGTAAATTTCATACGAAGGCGGATTTTGGTTTTAGGCTGGCAGTAAAAGGGGAAAGATAAACCGGATCGGTTTTCAGATATATTCCCCCTTCTGCTCCCATGAAAATCATATCCAGGACAATGGCCTTTTTACTTCCATTATCATCAATTTGCTGAATCTTGTAGTGACCAGGATAAATTCTGCTCCCTTCCAGGGAAACACTATCTCCCAGGGTTAAACCGGTTGCATCCTCCGCTGGTATGTCCAGGGTTACACGGTTTGTTCCTCCCGGATCAGTTACATAACCGTAAATTCTTGATATGGCTATTATGGCCTTTTTTACGGTGGATTTATCCCCCTGGTCAGTTGTGCTGGATGTGGCACCACCGGATGAAATAGGTTTTTGCTCTGCCGGGTTTGATTGTGGCAAATTTTCTTTTTCAAGTTTTTCCCGGTTTTTCTTGTGATATAGGTAAATCAGGATCACCAGGATAAATACTATTATTTTTTTCATATTAATGCTTTTTATCTGAATGGAGATTTTATTTTGATTGTTCCGCTGAATCCGCTTACTGCCGTGTTAACTGCGTTCTGTAGATTCATCCCGGCAGTATTAACATTGGTGCTTGCAATGGTTACATCCAGGGATATAATCAATGAATCAACTACCCTTTTGTAGTTATTGGCAATAGCTGGCAATCCCATGTCAATATATTGGGCAATTGTGGCTTTGTACAATTCAATATTTGCCCAATAGGATTCAATGGTATTTCGGGTGGCTGCCTCCTGAATGGTATTTAAAATCTGTTGTGTTTCAACAAATTTTTGATTTAGTCCCAGAATATATGGGTCAGTAGAAGATAACGGCGGATTTTTAGCCTGGTTTGCCAGGCGATTTTGATCAGCTATTGCATAATCTTTGGCAACCTGGGCGGCTGTTGTATCAATAGCTGCCTTTCTTGCTTCTTCAATCGTTTTTGCGGCTGCTACCTCTGCCGCTGCTTTTGCAGCAGCATCCTGATTAGATTTTGCAATTGCTTCCATCCTGGCAGCTTCTTCGGCTTTTACCTGGGCGGCTAAGGCGGCGGCCCTTGTTTCCTGAGCCGCTTTTTCAGCCTGGTCCCTGGCAACCTGGTCGGCTGAATCCTTTTGTGCCTGGGCAAGTTCGGCGGCGGCTTTTTGCCTGGCTGCTTCTGCCAAGTCACCGGCCTTTTTCGCTTCTTCGGCTGCGGCTTTTAGTCTTTGTATCTCCGCTTCCTTCATTGCGGCGGCTTCTGCTGCCAGCTTTTCGGAAGCGGCCTGGGCTGAAATTCTCTCCGCTTCAGCTTTTGTGCTTGCGGTGGTTTCTTTTTCCAGGGTTGATTTGCTGCTGGATTTCAGGTACAAATAGCCTAAAATAATTGCTATAATTAATATCAGTTTTTTCATCTTACTTTTTTGTTACTAAAATGATCAGGATAACAGCAATGAATACGGCGGCCCCTACATATAAATATTTGGTTGTGCTTGCATCCTGGGCTGCCAAAGCATTTTGTTGCTGAATTACTTCAGGGCTGGATTGATTGATCGGTGTTTTAATATCGGATATGGCGGTACCTACCGTTTTGGCTGTATTTCCGAAGGCCGTCAAAAAGTTATTCCAGGCTGCCCATCCCTTTCCAACCGGGGCTGCATCAGCGGCTATTGTTGTGGATAAACCGGCAACATAGGGATCAGGTAATTTTGATTCAAGGGCTGTGGGGTCAAATTTGTTCTCATTTTTTGGGGTTATGATTCCCATCAATTTGACCATAAAAATGTCACCCTGGGATTGATAACCATCATGGATTTTTTCCAGGTCGTTTTCTCCCCTGACTTTGTAAATACGGAAAAGATTATCAACTTCAAATCTGTTTTTTTCTAAAATATTGTCCAGGTTTTCCATGTGTTGAAAATTAAAGTTTGAAAAAAAAGGGCGGGCCGCTCATTTTTGCCGCTCCGCCCTTTTGGCTGTCGTGAAACCAGGTGTATAGATTCTACTAACTGAACCGCATGGAAATTGTCAATTCGTGACCGTTATCAATTGGCAGCAACATCAAGGTGTCAAACATTGTTTCCAGGTTAATACCGGTAATATTGATTTTGTTGCTGGATTGCTGGTCAACCGAAAGAAAATCAGATAAAGGAAGATATTGGCTTGCACTACCCGAAAGAGGGCTGCATTTTACCACCTCAATAACTTTATCGAAGGCAGCTACATTATTAGCCTGGATAGTCATATCAAGGATAGTGCGGGGCTGGTGTAAAATGTAATTCTTCCATTGGCGGATATTCATCTTTGAATTTGCCGCGGCAGCTGTTACTCCGCTCATAATTGTTCCATCATCCAATACAACGTCACAAGCGTAACCCGCTTCATTGATTGCTGTTTTGTCGGTGTATGCCTTGGTAACTGTTGCAACGTGTGTCGTGCTGTTAACGGTGGCTGATACCACCAGGGTGTCAAAAAATGCTGCCAGGATTGCCACTACTACAAGTGCCCCGGATGTGTTTGAAAGTTTGAAAGTAAACCTTTCGCCTAATGCTTTCGCTACTCTGTCGTTTGCCATCTCTTTGGTTTTTTTAAATTTTTTTTGAATGATTGTTAGACTGTTGCCTTTGGTTTCAGAAGTCCGTAAAAGTCTTTTTTCGGGTTTGTTTTTTCATCATATACCCAGGCCAGGATGATCACCAATGTTACAAAGGTTGCGATACCGGTGTAAAGTGGATTTTTGAATAGTTTGTCCATTTTTAATTTTTTTTTGAATTAATGTGACGAAATATATATATGATTATTAGCTGGATTCGGGTATTGTCGGGTATTGTCGGGTATTGTCAGGTATTGTCGGGTATATGCAGTTTTAAGGTTCTCCGATATTTTCATAAATCTGCTTAACCTGGGCAGGTGTAAATATCTTTTGCCGTGAATCACCTGGCAATCCTCCCCATTTTTTTAGCCATTTTCTTAGGGTATCGGATGATACCTTATATTTTTCGCAAAGTTCCTTTTTGCTCATGGCCCTGATCTGCTGTGTTCCGTTTTTTATTGCTTCACCCATGATGGCAAATTTTAAACCGGAATGATTTCATAATAGTGTGGTTCCCGGATGGCTTTTTCATTGACCCGGCGTTGTGCTTCCAGCATTACTTCATAGTTTTGGATCACTCCCTTACGGCGTTCGATCTTGTCAATGGTTCGAAACAAAATATAATGCGTGGCGAAGGTGAAAAATTTGGGGGGCACCTCGGTGAAACCGTGTCCGCAAACCAGGATGTCAATCATCTGCTGGCGGCGGCGGATCAATAGGCTGTGAAGTGACCTATCCAGGGCTGCATCGAAATAAGCCCGGCAATCTTCAAAATGAATCATTCCATTTCTGAAATTTTCCCGGATGTTTTCAATCAATCCCTTTTGATAAATAATTTTTCTCGCTCCTTTATAGGTTGCTATCCGCTTTTGAAACCTGGGATGGACCCAGGGAATTGTGTTAAACTCAAAATCATCAGGGGTTACTATCAGGATATGGGAATCGTCCTTTTTCAATTCGTTGGCAATCAACTTTTTTGAAAATGTCGTTTTCCCGGTTCCATTGGTTCCCAGGATGATCATCAGTTTAGGTGTGCGGACCTCTGTGTTCATGCTGCGGCCTGGGCTGTTTCTATCTTATTGATTTTTTCCAGGATTTCAGCGTTTCGGATGGCCTGGCGGGCTTCTATCTCCCGGATTTCTTCCCTTAGAATTGCATCCCTTCTGTCTCCTTTTGCCTTGATGAAAATAGGGGTATAAACCGCTATCATCAGGATAATCAGATTGAACCAGGGTGAATCCTCAATTTTGAAAGAATATTTTTTTGCTACGTCACTCCATGCACCGGAAAGGTCCTCAATGTCTCCCAAATCTGCTTCATATTGATGCCTATCCTCATTTTTGGCATAAACAGAAACCCCCAGGGATAAAACCTTATCCAGGGTTTTTGCAATCCTGGAACCGGATCGTGCGGCGGCTTCATCGGAAATTTCCTCTCTTGGTTCATCACCATAAACCTCAATTTCATCCCCTGAATCCACCACCGCACCGGATTGGCCTGGCGTTGGTGTTGCGGTTATCAATTCCTTTGGCCTGTTGAGTTCTTCCAACAGGCTGTCAAGGTTATTAAAATCTCTTTTTGCCGGGTTGTGTTGTTCCCCTGGTCCTGGTAACCCTTTTGGGGCTGCTGCTGTGGATGCTGATGGTAACATATCAGATATTTTTTATCAGTTCTTCTACCATTTCATTGACCGGCTTTGTGTGTTCAAACCTTACAATGGTGTTTTCTGTATTGATTATCCCTACGGTGAACATTGGGATATCTTCCGATTCATACAATATTATTACTGCGGATTCTTCCCCCTGGTCTTTGTCCAGGATCACATTTTGGTCCCTGGCTTCCATTACCTTTCGGATCAGGTCACCGGTAATTGAGCGGATATCTTCAGGAGTGACAAAATTTTTGATCATCCTGATGGCAGCATTTTTTAAACTCATTCCTGTGATGTTTTGAGGGACCTGGCAATTTCAGTCAGTTCGCTGCTGCTGTAAAGTTTCACCAGCGGATAATTGGATACCCGGCGGATTGTATCCCAAAAAAGGTTCTTCAGGATATCTTCCCGGCTGAACGGTTTTCCGGTTCTCTTACCGGCGGCCTGTGCTTCCAGGTCCAAAAGTTTTGCCACAATCGGGTTGAACGTAATTACTGCCTGGTTACTTTCCAGGATTAAACCGGAAGGGGTTTCATTTGCCTGGGTTAAAAGTTGCTGTAGGTCTTTAACCAGGGTGCCCAATCTTTGAATTTCCTGGTCTGCGTTTTCGGTGTCCAGGTCATATAGGGTTTTTAATCTGCCAATCTCATTTTCCAGGCTTTGAATTTTCTCGGCATCCTCTGCCCTGGGCTTGTTTAGTTTTGTGGTTTGTGTGGCTGCCCGGTCAACCAGGGAATTTATTACGGTTCTCACCGGTGTTTCGTTTGTAAACTCCGGGAACATTTCCATTATCCTTTCGGCGTTCAGTTCGTTCTCATCCTGGGATAATCGGAAGGTTGTGGGGCTTTTAAACCTGAAAATAGATGTATCACCCATCTTGTTTACTTTTTTATTGTTAATACTTTGGGATACAGTATAATATGGAATTGTATTCCTGTATTATACATTTTATCCTTTCCTTTACAATCTTAGTAAACATCAAAATGACCCCTGGCGGATTTGTCCGTATCTGTCCATTTTGGCGTATATTGTCCGTATCTGACAGATTTGTCCGTATGGGCGGTTTTTCTCCGTTTTTATCCGCTGATTTTCATATTTCGAAAAGTGGAGAACATATACTTTTTTTTTTCTACAGAACACATCGTTTCTCTTACCACCTTACCACACTTTTTTTATAATATGCTATACCATTGATTTTTAACTCATTTTTGCCTTAAAAAAACATGATTTTTGTCATACTTTTTTTAGGCCTTTGTGGTAAGTGTGGTAAGTGGCATTTTGACCATCTTACCACACTAAAAGCCTTACTCCCATTGACTTTAAATAGTGTGTGGTAATGTGGTAGGATGTTTTTGATTTCTATACAGTTTTTTGATATGTTTTGATTTTCGCCGGAAAAAAAAATACCCTGCCGTTTTTATCTGGCAGGGCGTTTTTTATTGATTTATCTTACCACACTATTCACATAGTCCGTAAAATGACATACAACTGAACGTATTATGATCTTCATATCGCATGACATTCCATCAAAAAGTGATAAAACATTCATCTTGTTAATTTTTAAAATCGTTCATTGTCTTTTCTCCAACGCTTGTATCCATCATTTTCTTTTATCCAATATCCTTTTCGGCTTTCTTCTCCCGAAAATCTTTCGGATCGTTGTTCAAATCCCAGGAATTTCAGGGCCTTACCAATATTGATATTTGATAAATGGTCCTTGATAACGCTGCGAAGTGTCAAATCTTCTTTAATCTCCGTGGCTGTCAGGAATTGGATATCGTCCACCCTTGTCATGTGCTTTCTATCAACTGTATCAATATCTTCCTGGGTCGCTGGCTGGAAGTGCTTTTCAATCAGTTCCATTTCCTGGCTCCGCATAAAGAATTGGCGGTTTGCAATTTCGTTTTCCTGTAGTTCCGTGTGGGATAGCTGATACCGAAAGTTGGTATTCTTGAATAAATGATATGCCTGTGACCAAACCTTGTTGATATCAATATCATCCTTGTAGGCCCAATCAATTTTATCAAGTTGAAAACAAATCCATCTTACGGAACCGGTTTCATCTGCCAAAAATTCCTTTCTGTTGGTGCTGGCTACGAAATTGCACCGGCGTTTCAGGAATTCGGTACGTTCGCCGTATGGTAACCGCTCTTTGAAACCATCCTTTGAAACCAGGGATTTCAGGGAGTTTATATCATACTTTCCCATTACATCCAATTCATCAATATTGATCAGGAAGTTTTCTGCCAGGGCAATCCGATCATCTTTCGACAGTCCGGTATTTTCGCTGTAATAATCCTTCAATTGTGGCGGGCATAACCAGCGTAAAAAGGTTGATTTTCCGCTGGATTGCTGTTCGTGGCATAGTGTGAAGCAATGTTTATTGAAATCAGCTTCCAGGGCACATGCCACCGAACGGACAAACATCTTTTTGAATTGGTTGCGGAATCTTTCCTTTTCGTTCATTCCTCTGTTAATCTGTGTTATCTTCAGATATTCACCCAGGATTTCAATCCAATCATTACCATCCCAGGGAGGAAGTGATTCAAAATAGTTTTGGAATGGATTCATCTTTTTTACATAATCGCTTCTTAAAATAATCTTCAAATCAGACCAGGAATATTTAAGATGTGCCAAATCCAAATCCCTGTAAAGGTTTTCTAACTTGATTTCATACATTTCCGGTTCTCCCTTTTTCCTTCCGATAAACCGGTGCGAAACCTCGTTAAAAAACAGATCATAGTGTTTATCGATCCATCCTTCTACCCTGGCGGTTTTGCTTACAGTTTCCTGTTCTTCTTCACCATCAGGATCATCATCGGAATAGAGTTTGATATCTTTAGCTGCCTGGTTAAAATCATTGATTCCAATTTTAAATTCAGCACACAATTGTCTTGAAAATTTATTCTGAACCAGGGAATTGTTATAAGCTGCCAGGCTTCGGACTGTTTCCCGGACCAAATCTGTTTGCCTTACCATCCATTCCGGTGTCGCTTTCTGTTCTGCCGGTGCCTGGTAAAGTGTCTTGAATTGTTCCCTTAATTGAAAATAGCAGTCCTCAATGCTTACCTGGATTGGGTTACTCTTGCTTTTTACTGCCATATCTCTCTGAATTAAAACAGTAATATTTTATCAGGTCATTTCTCCGGGGTGTGGTACCCTGGTCAATATGCTTTTTGATACCTGGATTCATTCCACTATAAAGAAAATTGGAAAGATTGTCCAGGCCTTCAGATTTAAACCTTCTGTAGGTCGCAATTTCTTCCAGGTCCATGTCAGCCCAATTTTCAATTATCCGCAAATCAGCTTCCAGGTTCGCAATGTGCAAATAGCCTGGTTTCATCCAAAAGCCTGTTTGCTGCCGTCCTTCAAGTTCAGATTCCAGGTAGTCCATTGGGATGTTGTCATTCCATCGGATAAAATTGCTGCTGTAACCATGTAATTGTAACATGATTCCCCTCTTTTGGAATTTGTCCATCAATACGGAGTAGTTACTATACAATTCGCTTTCAGCCGCCTGTAGTTTTTCGATTTCCGTTTCGCTCTTATTGAAATAATCCCAAAGAAGTATTTTCGCCTCTTCAATCTCTTTAAGAGTTTTTGTGTCCAGGTTGTTTTGTGGGGATGGAGTTGTAAGTTTATACAGCTTGCCGATACCCTGTCTAAATATGTCCTTCATCCTTTGGATGTCAAAAGGTTTTTAACCTCCTGTTCGGGTATCTGCCAATAATCGCAATACTCCTTTAAGGTCACCGGATTTTTCTTTCGTTTGTTTAGGGCATATCTTACCTGGTCAATTCTTCTGAGTGCGGTTCTTTGGCTGCAATTTTCAATTCGGGATATTTCGTCTGTTTTGATAAAAAAACATGGTTTCATAACTGATTCGGTTTTAATCTTTGTAACTGTTCATTATTTTTTTTCGCTCAACCAGGATGGTAATATCTTCCATCATGGCTATTGCCCTCATGGATTCATCCCGGATTTCGTCCGGTGGAACCTGGTTGCCTGGTAGTGCTTCCTGAAGCATGACAGCCTTTAAATAGACTTTAAGGGCCTTGCCTAAAAGTTCCAATTTCGGGATGCTTAACTCGGTCATGGTTCATTTAATTTATAAGGTGTGCATCTAATCAGGTGTCGAAGTTTGGCTGGATATTTAACTCCCAGGATATCCCAAACAGCCCGGCAGTTTGGGATTCGCCGATTTCCCAATTGTGTTAAAATGGCAAGTTTTGTTCCCAGGTTTTCTGTTATCACCAAATTACCCTTGTCGTTGTGGTAGCCTTCATCACATTGTTTGTAAATACCGGCCTTTTCCAGGTCATAAGTATATCCCTGGTTATTCGGTCCCCAAAGTGTCAGATATTTATCTTCGGGGGCGGTGTGTTTTAGAGATATGATCAGGTACATAATCAGGTTGTTTTTACATTTTGAATTTCATTCTCATAAAAGGCGTTCACCTTATTTGCAAAATCATCCAATATCAAGTCAAGCGGTGCATTGCTTTGCGATAGGTCTTTTGAGTATTCTTGCATGAATTTAACTCCCAGGTCAGAACTCATTCCGTAAAAAACAATTAACCTTCTATTTTTTAATGAGGTTGTCTCCTGGATAAAAACATCGGCCTTTGCATCAATGGGCAAAAGGATTTTTTTGGCTTCTTTTATAAATTCTCTGTGTGTCATTTCCTTTTTTGTTTAGCGGTTAAATTTTCCCAGCCGGTATGTAAGTCAATTTTTATCCTGGCACAAAGGATTCATCCATTAATTCGGCTTCATAATAGGCTCCAATTTTATCTTCAGGCCTGGGAAATACTCCCTTTGCATCGGTTTGGATCAGGATGGCAGTAACGGTCAGGGAACCGGTCATTCTGCTGGTATGTGATTCGAATTTGTCTCCTTCCTTCAATCCCTGGCATATTCCACGCTGAAAATATTTGCCTTCACCTTTGTAGGTACGTTCATAAATATGGACCTGGTTCGATCCATTGAATAAATGTGTATGTGTCATTTTTTTGATTTGTTATGGTTATTTCCCGATTCTCGGATAGATGTTTCGAATATCAATGAAGTAGGGGAATCGTTTTCCATTGACTTTAACAGATACCGTATTGTGTGAAAACATTCCGGTGATTTCACCATAGTAGGTTTTGTCTTTGTATTGAAATTTTATCCTGGAACCTGGTTTAAGTTTATTGCGGAACCGGATCAGGAACATGGAGTATTTCACCCAGGCATAAATTGGATATGCCAAAAGGGCTAAAATGATGATTGAAATTACTTTAGCTGTGTTCATTGTGCTTTCAAAAAGGTTTCATAATCGGATTTCATACAGTAATAGGGAGAAGTTTTCCCGCCTTTGCCTTTTTGCATCCATGAAATTAGCGGGCTTTCCCAGGCTTTCAGGGCGAAATCCAGCCCATTGGCCTTTTTGATGGCGGCAAAAGTGATTGTTTCGGAGATGGGTACCCCCAGGGCTTTGAGTGTTTGGTTTACTGTCTCTTTGACAATAACCTGAATTTGATTCTGCATTGATTGTTCCATAAAAATTGTGTAAGGGATAAATAAAATATAATACTCAACAAGTTTAATTATTTTTCATTTAGTACGCAATAATACTTTAATTATTTTTGCCCTTTTATAGTAGACCCTTCCGCCCTGTATATCCTTCAGGTTCATTAAATCACCGTTATTTATTCCGATTAGGTAAAATCCCAGGATAAAAATATCCCTGGCATAATTTACCATCGGGATTGTTCCCTGGTAATCCCGGATTGCTTTTAATTGGTCAATTTCCAGGGATTTTTTTGTTGTTTTTTCATTCTTAATCTTAAACCGGCGGAAGGGATACAAGGAAAGGTAAATCAGGTTATCATCAATTGCGGCATTGAATACGGCCCTGACTGTTCGCAAATGGATTGAAATTGCATTGGTCTTTAATCCTTCAACCTTCATTGCTGTTTCCCATTTTTTGAGGTACAGGGGTGTAACCTGGTCAAATCTTAGGTTATTATTTGTTTCCCAGGCTGCCAATTTATTGCGGGTTGCCTGGTAGATTGCTCCGTTTCGTGCATTTCCAGCGGCCTTCAGTGATATTACCTGGTCAAAGAATGGCAATAGCCTTCCATCCTCACCGCCTTCACCCTGAAGGAATCTGTAAATTTGGTCTGTTGTCCAGGATTCATAATTTATGGAGTATAGTCGTGTCTCCATCCCCAGGATGATTTTTTTCAATTCCAGGTTTATGAGTTTTGCTCCGGGATGATGTTTTCTGACTGTTCCGGTTTTGTTGTCAAAATAAACCGGTTCAATATAAAATTTGGTAGGGATGTTTCGGCGGACCCGATTCTTTGAAAAATGAATATTTATTTTCGTTTTACCATCCGCATTGAATCTTCCAACTTCAATTTGTGCTTTTAGTATCATTTTCCTTGTTTTTATTTGGTCCCGGTGCGTTGCCTTAATTATATAACAAATATAAGTGTTTTAATATCTTTTATATCCTAATTTTGCACAAAAAAAACCAGCACTGTGTTAAAGTACTGGTTTTCAGCGGAGAGAGAGGGATTCGAACCCTCGGTACCCTTTAGAGGTACACACGCTTTCCAGGTGTATTTTTCACCTTTGTAACGTATTGAATATAAATAGGTAAGGTAAAAAAATGCCGATTTTCTTTGCGTTGCATTTTTTTGCTTTTTTTCCATGCTTGGATGGCGTATCTATTTTACATTTGGAATTTGTAGTTGCTTACAAATGATTTTACATAGCAAATCATCAATATCGGGATGTCGGGGAATGGTTGTTTGCTTTTTATTGATCCTATTAAAATAAATACTATGTTTCGCCCCTTCCCGGAGCAATTCACAATTATTTTTTGTCAGGTATTTTATAAACTCATTACGTTTCATAATGCGAAATTCAGTTTTCTACGAATCGTCTTACGGCCTTTGTAGGTTTCTTTTGTGATTTCCCGCTGGGTTTCCATCACAAGATTCAAGGCATCAATTAAATTTTCTTGCAATTCTTTTATCGTTTTACCCTGTGAAACAGCTTCGGGAAATTCTTCAATTTGCCCAACATACCAACCATTTGAACCCTTTTCAATTATTGCAGTGATTTTTAACTTTTTCATAATTTGTATTTTTTACAAATATAGTACCTATCTCAAAACCATAATTGATTGTTTCAGAATTATTTTACTGTCCGGGTTTGCGTTTTTGATGATCACCTGATCAGGTCCTCTTTTGCTTAGAATCCATAGCCAGGGATGATTCCTCCGGGCTTGTACGTTAAATATTGAAATAGTATCCTGGCTTTGGATCAAAAGGTGGGCTGTGTCCTTTTCAATTACTCCCCTGACCAGGTTAAACCGGTCCTGATACTTGAAAGTTTTAACCTGGATGGTATCATGGATGATACTATCCCTGACCAGGGTAATAATTTCCTTCTTCTCCTGGATCGTTCCCTGGGTGTATCCCTGGATTAACCTGGGTGGAACGTAAATATTTTTTGCAGCCTGGATCATGCCAGGGAGATTACGGCGGATTTCTGCCAGGGTATATTCCTGTACCTGGATTTTAACTGCATTTTGCTTATCCCTGGATATAAAATAAGTACATGAATCCCTGGATATCTTCAGGTCCAATTCCATCCGCTCCGCCCTTTGGTATTGTGACCGGTATAGTTTGAATGTTTCAATCGTTACAATGAAAAAAAAGATTGCCGCCAGGGTGGCAGTTGCGGATGCCTTCATTTTTAAAAGGGTATTTCTGTTAATAAGGTGTCACTATTAAAATACTCATCCCTAATTTTTTCATCAGGGAATTTCAGCTGATAACCTTTGTATTTCTCATCATTATCCCTGGGCTGGTATTTTATGATCAGGGCCCTTTCAAGGCGGGCAGCCTGGATTGTGGTGCATAGAACCACCCGAATTGTATAATTTTTGGATTTCATCATACCCTTGTAAGTAACTACCTTTTGGCTGTGGCTCCATGCTTCAAAGTGCCGGTACATTGTCCGGTATAGGTTAGAACCGGAGTAACCTATATAAACAATTTTCCCATCCTCTTTTATCAAATATACCCCTGATCGGTTTCGGGTTCCTGGGAATGTCGTTTTGCCTGGTGCCTTGTAGGGTGGCTGAAATTTAAACTTTTTCATCCTGGTTAAATTTTTGGCGGCTTGCGGTTTTTACATTCCAGAACATCACATTTAAAATTCCAAAGTTTGGCAACATCTTCTTCCAGGTTAATGATTCGTTTCATTAACTTGTCGTTCTGTTCTTCCATAAAATTTATTGCTTTGTCTGCATAGTCAACCTTCTGACTGTTTTTATTAATCTTCCAATTAATTAAGGTTATAAACCCGCCGCCGGTAATAAATCCTATTGCTATTTCAATCCATTGTTGCATAAAAAACTATCTGTTTAGTTGGTTATTTTAAACCTGGTTATCTATGCTTTTGAAACAATGCCCGGTTTGGATAGTGTCAAGGATAAATGTCAATATCCAACCGGACCAGGTTAATGATTTTGTTATTTGGTTTTTCCCTAATACGCTGCTTACTGTTTCTTTCCGGTTTCCAAATTTGTACCCTTTGCCCTGGATTAATACCAGGTTAAAAAGGTCCTCACAAATTACATTTCCGGTTGCATCCAGGCTGTTTGCTATGTCAAAAAATTGTTGGTTTAACTGCTTTAGTCCTTCTTTAAATCTTCGTTTCCAAAAGTTTTTTACCAGGGAAGTAACCAGGGCCACCGGGTAAATTACCATGGATAAAACAATTGCGACAAAAAACAGTAAAAAGCCCATGCCTACGCGGTTAATATTTGAGCGGTTCTACCTGCTGCCAATAGCCCGGCTGCGGTTAGCTCGTTTAAAAATTGTTCTGTGCGCGGGTCTTGCAGGCTTATATATTCGGCTTTTTCCATGAATTTCATGGCCAGCCTTAACCGCCTGTTGTCTGCAATTATCGGTTCTGTTGCCCCTTGCAAGGCCTCCAGCTCCGTTTCTGTGAATCTCCCTAAAAAGAATTCAAGGTAAGAAAGCCGAATTTCCGGCCCAGGGGTTGGGTCAGTCTGTGAAGCAGGGGCCGAAAATTTTTTGCCGTCCCAGCTCCAGCCCAGCCCGACGCCTGCTCCGGTAACATCTACCGCCGTATCGTAGCCCTGCAGGGCCTGGGCAAAGGGTAAATCTGAAACAATTATATTATCAACCTTTCCGCTTTTAATAAGTGCAATATTCATATTTGAATTTTTTAAATAATTATTCCCACCAATCTACTCTACAATAGCCAGGACCTCCTTGTCCTGATACAGGTGAAGAGCCCCAACCGCTCATCGACCCCCCTCCAGCACCTAAACCGCCAGCTGCGCCATTTCCTGTACCTCCTTGTACTCCTCCTGCGCTACCTATTGAGCTATTGCCGCCGTTGCTAATTAAAGTATACATTCCTCCACCCCCTGGGGCCCCATCTTGCCCCAAAACTCCGCCTTTGCCGCCAGCTGGGTAAGGTGTGCTGTTTGAAATACATTTCATACCACCGCCACCCCCTGGGGCGAAAACCATTATTCCAAACATTGAAGTGCCGCCAATATTTCCATCAGTATTAACTCCTACGCTGGGCCCTCCGGCCCCCAGGGTTACACTTACTGGCCCGGTAACTTGAACGGTTCTAATAGTGGTCCCTCCAGCACCACCACCGCCACCAGCTACATAGCCGCTGCTCCAGGCACCGCCACCACTTCCGCCGCCGCCGATTAGGGTTACCTGGCAGATACCACCCTGGGCTAAAAGTCCAGCCGAAGGGGTAAAAGTACCCGACGAAAAAAATTCTTGAAATTTTGGTTTTAGGCCGCCTCCTCCGGTGCTGCCAAATAGTCCTGTTATAGTGCTCATATTTCTATTTTATAAAATAATCCATCCGTATGTAGCTCCGGAATAAAATAACTCCCCGCCTACATTAGTTTTATCCAGGGTTAAATCTTCGCTAAGGCCCATTATTTTAGCGCCATTTCTTGCGATTACTGGCGTGGTGGTATTGCTAAGGTTTGAAAATTTCAGCCTATCCCCGGCGCTGGGCCCTGCTGGTAGTGTTAGCGTGCAGGTGGCAGTAAAAATGTATAAATTATTTTTTGCCCCTGTTGTATTGGCGTTAATCGTTACCAGGGTAAATGATAAGGCCGCCGCGTCAATACCTGCCAGCTTAGATTTTTCTGCCGTTGTGTAGTCCTCTGTGCTTAATCCTTTACCGGTTACCTTATCAACTTTGGTGGTGAGATCAATACCGGCTAATTTGGCTTTTT
>Ga0265593_1000588_pt1 | contig 19055 bp, 16 predicted proteins | sample saktaG_8_FD_190136 | JGI IMG/M metagenome (GOLD analysis project Ga0265593, IMG submission 190136) | Saline water microbial communities from Sakinaw Lake, British Columbia, Canada - sak_2011_5_24_36m | ecosystem: Environmental > Aquatic > Non-marine Saline and Alkaline > Saline ...
ATCCACGGCCCATTCCGGCGCCCATCAAGGATCTGAGGCCTGCAAGGGAAACCTGTGAGCGTTGTCACTGGCCGCAAAAATTTTACGCCCGTAAACTGCGTAGTCAAAGGAGTTATCTTACAGACAGCCTGAACACCGAATGGAATATTTCATTGTTAATGAAAATTGGTCCCAATTACAGTGTGATGGGTCTTTCAGAAGGGATTCACTGGCATATCAATCCGGATATGCGGATTGAGTACATTGCTGCTGCCAATGACCGTGAAAACATTCCCTGGGTTAAATTTACAAACCTGAAAACCGGGGAAGTTCAGATTTTTAATGATACTGACAATATGATAAACCAGAAGGCCATTGATACCCTTGAACACCGCATTATGGATTGCATGGATTGCCACAACCGTCCATCCCATTCATATAAATCAGCCCCGGAATATGTAAACAATGCCATGATCAGCGGCAACATTCCGAAGGATTTACCTTTTATCAAGAAAGTGGCCATGAATGTGCTGAAAGGGCCTTTCACCGATAAGGATTCTTCATTGACTTATATCTGCGACAGCATTACGAATTTCTATAAGGAAAAGTATCCGGACATTTATAAAACTATGAAACCAATGATTGATAAAGCAATCAGGGGAATCCAGGAGGAATTTTCGGCCAATGTATTTCCTTTTATGCGGGTTACTTCCAGTAAATACCTTAACCATATTGGGCATCTTGAATCAGATGGATGTTTCCGTTGTCATTCAGACCGGCATAAAAGCGACAAGGGAAAGGTTATTTCAAAGGATTGTAATTGGTGCCATACCATCATTGCTGAAGGGCCCACCGGAAAAGTTAAATATTCCACCATCGACAATGTGATGGAATTTGTTCATCCCATCGATATCAAGGATAACTGGAAGACCTATTTTTGCACGGAATGTCATAAAGAGCTATATCCGTAATATTCCATCGATTCCTTCGTTATTATCATTAATTTTTATTATTTTTTTTTAACTTTGCACTCCTAAAATTTAGGCATATGTTCCTGAATTCGGATAAATTCTATGGGGAAGGTCTGACATATGACGATGTGTTGCTGGTTCCCAATTATTCATCAGTGCTTCCGCGCAATGTGGATGTGACCTCACTGCTGTCCCGTAACATCAAACTTAATATTCCCATTGTTTCAGCTGCCATGGATACGGTGACGGAATCGCGTATGGCCATTGCCATGGCTCAGGAAGGGGGGATCGGCGTGCTTCATAAGAACATGCCTGTTGAGGCTCAGGCTTTGCAGGTCAGAAAGGTAAAAAGAGCCGAGAATGGAACAATACTTGATCCGATAACCCTTCGGGAAGAAGCATTGGTATCGGATGCTTTGGCCATCATGAAAGAATTCAGCATCGGTGGAATACCGGTTGTGAATTCGAGGCATGAACTGGTCGGGATCGTGACCAACCGGGATTTGCGTTTTGAACGGGATCTGATGCGTCCGGTTACGGAAGTGATGACCAGTAATGTCATTACGATCAATGAATTTACCGGTTTCGAAAAAGCAGAAGCCATTTTACAGAAACATAAAATCGAAAAACTTCCGGTTGTTGATAAACATAATAAACTGGTCGGATTGATCACATACAAGGACATCATTAAAATCAAAGCACGTCCGAATGCTTGCAAGGATCATTTAGGGCGTTTGAGGGTTGCAGCTGCCGTAGGCATTGCAAATGACACCATGGAAAGGGTTTCTGCGCTCGTAAGGGAAGGTGTTGATGCCATTGTGATTGATACCGCTCACGGTCATTCCATGGGTGTGATGGAAATCGCCAAAAATGTCAAATCCACCTTTCCCATGGTCGACCTGATAGTCGGCAACATTGGTACGGCTGAAGCCGCCATCGACCTTGCCGGGATTGGGGTGGATGCCGTAAAAGTTGGCATCGGACCCGGCTCCATTTGTACAACGCGGATCATTGCGGGGATAGGAATTCCGCAACTCTCCGCCATATTTGCCGTAACCCAGGCACTGAAAGGGAGCGGGGTTTCCACTATTGCCGACGGGGGAATCCGGTATACCGGAGATATTGTTAAAGCCATAGCCGCAGGCGCCAGCTCCATCATGGCAGGTTCGCTTTTTGCCGGAGTAGATGAATCACCCGGTGAAACCATCATTTTTGAAGGCAGAAAATTTAAAACCTACCGGGGAATGGGCTCTATTGAAGCCATGCAGCAGGGATCGAAAGACAGGTACTTCCAGGATGTGGAAGATGATATTAAAAAACTCGTTCCGGAAGGAATTGTAGGAAGGGTTCCTTACAAGGGATCTTTATCAGAAGTTATTTATCAGATGGTAGGTGGACTGCGAGCAGGAATGGGATATACCGGATCTGCTTCCATGGAGGAATTGCAAAAGGCAAAATTCATTAAGATAACCGCTGCCGGAGTCGCCGAAAGTCATCCGCATGATGTGACCATTATCAGCGAAGCACCGAATTACAGCAGATAAAAACCATAAAATATTATATTTCAAAAATTAACATACTATGAAAACATTGAGTTTAAAAATCTTTTTCTCACTTTTTTTCTTTTTATCAATCAATGCCTATTCCCAGCTAAACAATAACGATATTTTGCTTTCCATTGGAGGGAGCGGCGTTACCGTTGGTGAATTTTTAACGATTTATCAGAAAAATAACGTCAGGGGCGAAACCATTGATAAAAAATCACTGGATGAGTACCTTGACCTGTTTATAAATTTTAAACTTAAAGTCAGGCAGGCTGAGGAATTGGGGCTTGATACCCTGAGCAGTTTCCGGAACGAATTAAATGGTTACCGGGATCAGTTGGCAAAACCATATTTCACCGATGAAGCTACGATTGATAACCTGATCAATGAAGCTTACCAAAGAAGTCTTTCCGACTTACGGGCCAGCCATATCTTCTTCCGTTTATCTCCCGATGCTTTGCCGGCTGATACCCTTGCGGCTTTTCAGAAAGCAATGAAAGTCAAAGAACGTTTGAAAAAAGGTGAATCCTTTGAAAAACTGGCCTTTGAAGTATCAGAGGATCCTTCTGCCCAGGACCGGGAAGCAAACCAGCAGCATCCCTATATCAAGGGAAACCGGGGTGACCTTGGATATTTCACGGTATTTGATATGGTTTATCCTTTCGAAAGCGGCGCTTACAATATGCAGGTGGGCGATGTCTCTGATCCGGTCAGAACGGAATATGGATTTCATGTGATTAAATTAACGGCTAAAAAGCCGGCAATGGGAAAAGTTACTGTGGCGCACATCTTTCTTGCGATTCCCAAAAATGCGACCACCCAGGATTCAGCACGGATAAAAGCAAGGATCGATTCAGTATATGCAAAATTGCAGTCCGGCAGCAGCTTTGAGGATCTGGTAAAACTTTATTCCGACGACAAAGGTTCCGCTGCAAAAGGGGGTGTATTGCCCAAATTTGGCGTGAACAGGATGGTTTCAGAATTTATTGATGCCATCAGCGGACTGAGCAATCCCGGAGATTATACCACACCGGTGCTGACTCCGTACGGCTGGCATATTATCAAACTGGTCGAAATGAAAGGCCCGGGAAAGCTGGAAGATGAAAAAGCTGAATTGAAGCAGAAGATTGCGAAAGATTCCAGGGGTGTTCAGGCAAAAACAATTGTTCTGGGGCGAATTAAAAAAGAGTACCAATTGACCGAGGACAAGGATGCCCTCAAGGAGTTTTACAGCGTTGTCACCGACAGCATTTTTGCAGGGAAATGGGATGCCAGCCTGGCTAAAAATCTGACAAAAAGCCTCTTTAATATTGGCAATCTAACGGTACGTCAACAGGAATTTACGGCTTACCTTGCCGGTAAACAGCGGAAACATGAAAAGGAGAACATAGAAATTTTTGTGAATAAGATGTACAATGAATTTCTGAATGAAAACCTTATCAAATGGGAGAACAGTCAGCTGGAACAAAAGTACCCTGAGTTTAAAGCCCTGATGGGAGAATACCGTGACGGGATCCTGTTATTTGATCTGACAGATCAGAAAGTATGGACAAAAGCGGTAAAGGATACCACCGGGCTGAAAGAGTTTTATCAGAAAAACAAGAATAACTATATGTGGGGAACCCGTCTGGATGCAAGCATTTATACGCTCAAAAATTCCCAGAACATCCAGAAAGTAAAGAATTTTATTAAATCCGGTTTGGCTGAAGCTTCCATTCTGAAGGAAATAAATACGGATTCTTTAAAAGTTCTGTCTATCGAAAGCGGAAAATTCTCAAGGAAGGAGAACCCGATCATTGATACCATTGCCTGGACTCCTGGTTTGTCGAAAGATCTGAAAATGGATTCCGGCATCGTCTTCGTCATGGTAAAAAAAGTGCTGAAACCTGAGCCAAAAGCCCTGAATGAAGCCCGCGGGCTTATAACAGCCGATTATCAGAATTTCCTGGAGAGCGAATGGATTCATTATTTGAAATCAAAATATCCGGTCATCGTGAACAAGGAAGTAATGGCGAAAATTAAATAGGACCGGTTTGAAGAAGCCCATTGTTTTACTTCTTATCCTGCTTGCATCCTGCTCCACTTTTCTGAAGGAAAAAAGGGAGCGGGCGGTGGCAAGGGTTAACGAGGTGTACCTGTTTGAATCTGACCTGAAAGGCATTATCCCGCCAGGCACCAGTGCCAAGGATAGCCTGATGCTTACCAGGTCATATATCGATAGCTGGATAAGAAAACAACTGATCGTCCGTCAGGCGATGAACAACCTGAGTGAAGATCAGCTGGAGTTTTCAAAACAACTGGATAATTATAAGAATTCCCTGATCATTTACGCTTATGAAAACACGCTGGTCAGGCAGAAACTGGATACACTTGTTTCGGATGAAGAGATCGAAAACTATTATGATGCCAATCAGAATAATTTTTTGCTTAAAGATAACATTGTGCAAATTCAATACGTTAAATTACCAGGGAAAACGGGGAATAAGAAACAGTTTCGCCAATTACTGGTTTCCAATGATCCTGAAGATAAAAACAAGCTTTCCGATCTGTGCGAAAAGTATGCTTCCGATTATTTTCTTGATGATCAGAACTGGTTGCCTTTCAGCGAGGTTTTAAGGCAAATACCGATTAAAACGTACAACCAGGAAGAATTTTTAAAAAACCGCCGTGATTTTGAGTACCAGGACTCATCATTCGTTTACCTGGTCAGGTTTAAGGATTTTAAAATCAAGGAAAGCGTTTCTCCTTTAAGTTTAGAGCGTCTCAGGGTAAAGGATATTATTTTGAATAAACGAAAGTTGGATCTTATTGCTCAGATGCAGGAAGATATTTATCAACAGGCGCTCAAAAAAAATACCTTTGAAGTTTATTAACCGGGAGAAATCCCAAAACCGGATTCCATGAAAATATTTCGTTTGTTTTGTTTGTTTTTCTTCCTATCATCCATCTGCCGGTTAAATGTGCGCGCTCAATCTCCCAACGATACGGTGGTGGATGGAGTCGTGGCCATCATCGGAGGGAATATCATTCTTCTTTCGGATATTGAAAACCAGTATCTTCAATTCCGAAGCCAGGGTAACATCATGGGCAGTCCGGAGAAAATTAAATGTCAGATTCTGGAAAATATTTTATTTCAGAAACTTTTATTGCACCAGTCTCAGGTTGACAGTATAAAAGTAACCGATGTGCAGGTGGAAGGTGAAATGGACCGGCGTATGCGCTATTTCATTTCCCAGGCTGGTTCGCCTGAACGACTTGAAGAACATTTCCAAAAATCATTGCTGGAGATTAAATCGGAATTAAGGGATGTGATCAGAGAACAGATGCTGGTAGAGCAGGAACAGCAAAAAATCACAAAAGATATCCTGATTACCCCTTCGGAAGTAAAATCCTTTTTTCGGAAAATCCCTAAAGACAGTATTCCGCTCATCAATGCCGAACTTGAGATTGGATTAATCGTAAAACAACCACTCATTGGAGAGGTGGAGAAACAGGCCGTTAGAACAAGACTTAAAGGTTTTAAAGAAAGAATCGCAAAAGGAGACGATTTCAGCACCCTTGCCGTGCTTTATTCCGAAGATCCTGGATCTGCAAAGCAGGGCGGAGAATTGGGCATGTTTAAAAGGGGAGATATGCGTCCTGAATTCGAGGCAGCCGCTTTCAAACTTAAACCCAATGAAGTTTCTGATATTGTGGAAACCGAAGATGGGTTTCATATTATACAGATGGTGGAAAGGAGGGGTGAATATATCAATGTCAGACACATCCTGCTTCAGCCCCAGGTGTCAATGGTCAACCTGAACAACGGCAAGATTACCATGGACAGTATTGCAAATCAGATCAAATCAAACAAACTGACTTTTGAAAATGCGGTGCCTTTGTTTTCCGATGATCCGAATAAAAACAGCGGAGGGTTGATGATCAATGGAGCCACCGGCAACACCAGGTTTGAAGCGAGCCAACTGGATCCGAAAGTATTTTTTATTGTTGACAAGTTAAAAGTGGGCGAAATTTCCGCACCTATTTTAATGAAAACCGAGCGTGGAAAACAGGAATACCGTCTTTATTTTTTAAAAACCAGGAGCAATCCACACAAGGCTAATCTGGAAGAGGATTATGCACGTATCCAGCAAATGGCTCTGGAAAAGAAAAAGATGGATTCTGTTGATGATTGGATCATGCTGAAGACAAATAGTACCTTTATCTCCATTAACGACAACTATATGAACTGCCCTTTTCAACGGAAATGGTTAAAAAATTAAGCCCTGGTTATGCATTATAATTCGGATGTAGAAGCAGTCAATGCACTGGTTGAAAAGTATTCTGAGCTCAAATCAGAAATTGCAAAAGTCATTGTCGGGCAGGAGGATGTTGTTAAAAACCTGTTAATTTCGATTTTCTGCAAGGGACATTGTCTGCTTGTTGGAGTTCCGGGTCTGGCAAAGACCCTGATGGTAAATACCATTTCCAGATCGCTTGGATTGAGCTATAGCCGGATTCAGTTTACACCTGATTTGATGCCTTCAGATATCATCGGGACTGAAATCCTCGATGAATCAAGGAAATTCCGGTTTATCAAAGGACCTGTATTTGCAAACATCATCCTCGCGGATGAAATTAACCGTACGCCTCCGAAAACACAGTCGGCCTTGCTCGAAGCCATGCAGGAGAAAGCCGTGACCGTAGCCGGCATGACTTATCATCTGGAGGAACCTTTTTTTGTACTTGCCACCCAGAATCCCATTGAGCAGGAAGGCACCTATCCTTTGCCTGAAGCCCAGCTTGACCGCTTTATGTTCAACATATGGTTGGATTATCCTTCGGTTGAAGAGGAAATAAAAATTGTGAAAGCGACTACCACCGAAAAAAGTGTTACGCCCGGTATCGTAATCACGGCCGAAGAGATCCTGTTTTTTCAGCAACTTATCCGTAAGATACCCGTTGCGGATAACGTGTTTCAATATGCCGTAAAACTTGTTTCCACCACCCGTCCGCATACCCCCCAGGCTGCTGTCTGGGCCAATGATTACCTGACCTGGGGAGCGGGCCCGCGCGCTTCCCAGTACCTAATCCTGGGAGCTAAATGCCATGCGGTTTTAAGCGGAAAATATTCGCCCGATATTGAAGATGTAAGGGCTGTGGCCAAGTCGGTGCTTCGCCACCGGATCGTCAGGAATTATAAAGCCGAAGCCGAAGGCCTTCAGGCGGATCATTTAATAGAACATTTCTTATCCTGAAATATCCTTTTTGGCATTTTTTCATTCAGGCCGGAGTGTTTTATCGTTGATTTTAATCACGAACCCATGAAACCGACTTTCTTTTGTTTAGGATTTATTTTATGTTTCCTGCTTTCGGGGCTGCTCATCTTTCCTTCCTGCGATCAGGGAAATCACACAGGATCAGCAAAAGACTCTTTACGGGGAAAGATAACCATCTCAGGCGCGTTTGCCCTTTACCCGATGACCGTTAAATGGGCTGAGGAATTTCATAAGCTTCACCCCGGGGTTACCATAAACATTTCCGCCGGAGGAGCAGGAAAGGGAATGGCCGATGCCCTGTCGCATATGTCAGATCTGGGTATGTTTTCAAAGGAAATCAGCCCGGAGGAGCAAGCCAAGGGAGCCTGGTGGATCGCGGTAGCAAAAGATGCGGTCATTCCAACTGTCAACGCGGGAAACCCCGTACTTCCGTTGCTGAAGGTCAGGGGAATGTCACGCCGGCAATTTTATGAAATATTTATCACGGAAACCCTGAAAACATGGGGGAAGGCAGTTGGAAACAGCAACCCCATGGCTATCCAGGCGTTTACACGCTCAGATGCTTGCGGAGCGGCTGATATGTGGGCGAGATTCCTGAATGGAAAAACCCAGGAAGACCTTCTCGGACTTGGTCTCAATGGCGATCCCGGGGTTGCCGATGCAGTTCGGAGGAATATCGAAGCCATTGGTTATAATAACCTTAACTTCGTATATGATATTCAAACGAGGAAAAAATATCCCGGACTGGATGTTGTACCTATTGATTTGAATGACAATGGATTAATTGATCCTGATGAAAATTTTTACAGCAGCATTGATGAAGTGATGAAAGCCATAAACGATGGAAGGTATCCTTCTCCTCCGGCCCGTGACCTTTACCTCGTTTCCGGGGGAAAACCAACAGATAAGCTGATAATCACTTTTCTTCAATGGGTGCTTGAAGAAGGACAGCAATATGTAAATGAGTCGGGTTATGTTTCATTAGCAAAGGAAAAGCTTGAAGGAGAGAAACTGAAACTGAAGCAGATCCATTCTGAAACACATGGTGTAAATGTACATCCTCAACCGTAAGCAGCGGCATTATGTAAATTATTCATGGATGATCATCAGCCTTTCGCTGGTGGCCTTACTGCCATTTTTTCTGTTCCTTGGGCTTTATCTGAAGTCTTTTCTTTTGCTGCATGATTATTCCCTTACAGACCTTATCTTTTCAAAGGAATGGAGGCCCAGCAGCGGTAAATTCGGTTTTTATCCTTTTATCGTGGGCTCAGTTTGGGTAACCCTGCTGGCCATGTTATTCACTGCCCCGATTTGTTTACTCACGGCCATTTACGTGACTCAATATACCAGAAAATACTTCCTGAGGATTATGCATCCGGTCATCGATATTCTTGCCGGGATCCCCTCGGTGGTTTATGGCCTTTGGGGAATTCTGGTGATCGTACCTTTCATATCACGATACCTTGGTCCGTTTTTCGGTATCAAAACCATGGGATATAGCATACTGGCAGCTTCATTTGTGCTTTCCATCATGATCATTCCTTTCATACTAAACATCCTGATCGAAATTTTCCGTGCCATCCCCACCGAACTGAAGGAGGCTTCTCTTTCCCTGGGAGCTACACAATGGCAGACTGTGAAACATGTATTGATAAAAAAGGCTCTTCCGGGGATTATTGCTGCTTTTGGTTTTGGTCTTGCACGTGCCTTCGGTGAAACGATGGCTGTTTTGATGGTGGTAGGGAATGTGATTCGCCTGCCCAAAAATATATTTGATCCCGGATATACGCTACCGGCCCTGATCGCAAACAATTACGGGGAAATGCTGTCGATACCAAAATACGATTCGGCACTGATGTTTGCTGCCCTGATCCTGCTGGGCGTATCTTTATTCTTTAACCTGCTCATGCATTTCTTTATTTCGAAATACAATAAATACTAAAGTGAAGTTTGCACAGAAAATAGAAGAAAAATTTTTCAAAGTGCTGATGGTGCTGGCAACCTATTTTATCCTTCTGGTCCTTGCGGTGATCATTTACAGTATTTTTGAAAAGGGACTGAAAAGCATATCGTGGGAAATACTGACTCAAATTCCAAAGGGTGGTTACTATTATGGAAAGGGAGGGGGAATCCTGAATGCCATCCTGGGTTCCCTGACCCTGGCCTTTGGAGCCACCTTACTGGCTTTCATCATCGGATTGCCCGTTGCCCTGTATATAAATGTCTTCCTGGTCAGGAGAAAAAAACTGGTCAACCTTGTCCGTTTTATTCTTGACCTGGTCTGGGGTATTCCTTCCATTGTTTATGGCGCTTTCGGATTCACAATGATGATCCTTCTGGGAATTCAAACCTCGCTTTTAGCCGGTATAATCACTGTTACCCTGTTTATCCTTCCCATCATGATACGTTCCATGGATGAGATACTCCGAACGGTTCCGGCAGGACTTTCGGAAGCGGCTTATTCCCTTGGTTCAAACCAGTCAGAAACTGCCTTTAAAATTTTCACCCGGCAGTCGGTATCCGGAATTATAACGGCAGTTTTACTTTCTTTCGGCAGGGCCATCGGAGATGCTGCCTCTGTGCTCTTCACAGCTGGATATACCGATAACCTGCCAAATTCTCTTTTTGAGCCGGTTGCCACCTTACCGCTTTCTATTTTTTTCCAGCTGAGTTCTCCGGTTCAGGAAGTTCAGAACCGGGCCTATGCTTCAGCCCTCGTACTTACCCTGATCATTCTTTTGGTCAGTTTATTTTCAAGGGGGCTTGGTAAAAGATATCATAAAACAAAAATTAATTTCTGATTTAGGATGGAGCTCAATAATAAAATACAAATCAGTGACCTAAATGTATATGCCGGGAAAACGCATATCCTGAAAGATATAAATATTGATATTCCCCGCAATAAAATAACGGTCATTCTCGGTCCCTCCGGATGTGGCAAGACCACTTTGCTGAAATGCCTGAACCGTCTTACAGATCTCTATCCTGAATTAAATGTTTCCGGGAAAGTGATGATCAATGATCAGAATATCCTGGATGAAAAGGCAGATATTTACCAGCTTCGCCAGCATATGGGACTGCTTTCGCAGAGGCCATATCCATTGCCGATGACTATTTATAACAACATTGCCTACGCATTGAAACTCAGGGGCGTTCATAGAAAAAGGGAGTTGCATAAGCTCGTGATTGATTACCTGAAGCAAGCCAATCTTTATGATGAAGTCCGTAACCGCCTCAGGGAACCGGCCTCGAGGCTTTCGATCGGGCAGCAGCAGCGGCTCTGCCTGGCACGCGGCCTGGCAGTTGCCCCGGAAATCATCCTGGCCGACGAACCCACCTCCGCCCTTGACCCGATTTCAAGTCAGTATATCGAAGAAAAATTCCTGGAACTGAAAAACGATTATACCATAGTTTTGGTTACCCATGTGCTGAGGCAGGCCAGACGTATTGCCGATCACATCATTTTTATGTACCTGGGCGAAGTGATCGAACAGGGAGAAGCGAAGGAGGTTTTTGATAATCCGAAAATGGAAAAAACCAAACTTTACTTTGGAGGTACTTTTAATTAATTGGAAAAACTTATTTTTTTTTCGTAATTTTATCCGCAATATATTCAGCCTGCTTCCGGATGGACAAATCAGCAAAAAATACGGAGCTTACCTTCCTTGAGAAAATAATTCTCCTTTCTCTGGACGATAAAGGGTGGTTCGGAAATTCAGAACTTAAAATTAAATTTGGCTTAGCCGGTGGCATTCTTTTTGAGTTGATTCAGAAAGGAAGGATCGAGTTGAAAGACAATATGATTCATCTTGTCAGCAGTAAACCCACCGACGATATCGTGCTGGATAAGGTGCTGGGGTTAATCAAAGCGTCAAAGAAGCAACGTAACCTGAGAAACTGGATTCAAAGAATTGTTTATAAAAAACTTCTTCTTCGAAAAGCCCTGTTAAAAAATCTGATAGATAAAAAAGTGATCAGGCGGGAAGAATACACCCTTTTAATGATATTTTATCAGTACAAGTATCCTGTTTTAAATACTGAACTGAAGAAGAAAATCCAGGAGGATCTTTGTGAAAGGATTACCACCGACAAAAAATTGACCGATCATGATCTGATGCTGCTTGCCATCATGAATACCTGTAAAATGGTGAGGAAGAATTTCGGCGGATTTATTCAATATCTGAAACTCCGCAGCCGGATCAACCTGATCACACAGTTCCCGGCAGATGGCACCGAATCAGAAAAACTGATCAAGTTGTTACAGACTGCAATTGCCAGGGCCATCATGGCATCGAATGTTTCGATTCATACATAGTATTTTCCCTGCCAGGTATCCTGACTGGCCATTTCCTTTTCAATAAGTCTTAGCATGGCATCATACCGGATCAGTTGCCAATTGCTGCTGTGAAGTAAGCGGGGGGGGACTTCTCCCGAAAACCGTTCAATGACAATGGAAGGATTGAGCCGTTCGGTGAAAGCCACAATAAAACGGATATAGTCTTCCATGCTGAAAATATGGAAATCTTCAGGCTGCCTGATAAATTCCTGTTCCATTTTTGTGCCTCTGACGATTTGAAGCTGATGAAACTTAATGCTGTCAATCGGTAAGCGGGATATCATGCCGGCTTCTTCCATTAATTTCTCAGGATCCTCACCGGGCAGCCCAAAAATGAAATGTGCTCCGGTACGGATTCCGTATGCTTTCGTTTTATCCAGGATTTCCCGGCTCAAAGAGAAATCATGTCCGCGGTTTATTCTTTGAAGCGTCGAATCGTAACAGGATTCGATTCCATATTCTACCTGAATGTAGTATTGTTGAGATAATTTTTTTAAATAGGTAAGTTTTTCCTCGTCCATGCAATCAGGCCGTGTACCGATTACAAGCCCGACGACATTGGGATACCGGAGTGCTTCCTCATATAATCGCTGCAATTGAGGGAGCGGGGCGTAGGTATTGCTGTATGCCTGAAAATATACCAGGAATTTTTCTGCTCTTCGGTATCTTACGGCATGGAACTCAATCCCTTTGGTAATCTGATCATGCAGGGGTTCCTCCGGGTTGCAATAGGAGGGATTAAAGGCATCGTTATTGCAATAAGTGCAGCCGCCTTTTCCTTTGGAACCATCCCGGTTCGGGCAGGTGAAACCGGCATCCACCACCACTTTCTGAATTCTTCCACCAAAAGTTTTGCGGATGTATTCGGTGTAGGAATTGAACCTCCTGCTATGCCCCCATAAATATTGTTCTCTATTCAATGTTCTATGCTCATTCTTCTATTTCGTTGCCGATTCCAGTCGTTTCATGATAGAAAAGATGAAAATTGCGGATAAAATAGTCAGTCCGACGAGTAACATAAAAAATTGCCAGAGTTGCCATTTATCCCAGAAAGGACCAATAAACCCGGCCAGAAGATTTCCAAGAGCGGTGGCGCCAAACCAGCCTCCCTGCGCCAGTCCCTTGAATTGTGGTGGTGCAACTTTCGAAACAAAAGAAATTCCGATGGGACTAAGGAACAATTCAGCAATGGTGAGGGTAAAATAAGTGCCAATTAACCAGTAAGGTGATTGAAGGGTATCAGAGACACCTCCCTTTGAAGCCAATTCCGCCGGGCTCATCAATCCCTGTGAAGCCCACACCATGACAAGAAATCCGATGGCGGTGAGCATCATACCGATGCCTATTTTCTTTGGTGAAGAAGGCTCTTTCCCGTTTTTTCGCAGATAGGCAAAAAAGCCTATGATAATAGGTGTCAGGAAAACAATGAAAATCGGATTGAACTGTTGGAAAATTTCAGGTGAAATTTTATTGCCTTCCGGGAATAATTTGCCAATGGTATAAAATGCAATCACAATGGATACCAGTGCCACCATCCCTCCTGTGATTTTTGTTTTCGGTGAATTCTGCTTTCCGAACAGGAGAACAATCCCGAGAATGGCTATCAGCAAAGGCAAGAATGTAGAAAGGTTGAAAATGACGGCTGTGCCTTTTGAAACGGAGGAAACGGTATAGTCGCGTGCAAAAATGGTGAGCGTAAACCCGTTCTGATGGAAAGCCATCCAGAAAAACATGACTACAAAGAAAACCAGGCCAAGGGCGATCAGGCGGTCTTTTGTCTGTTTTGCGGTCAGTACAACCAGATTGGCTGTTCCTCCTGCTTTTTGCTGCTTGTGCGTGACGTCGGCATCTTTGTAATACTTTCTGAAACCGATAAAAATCAGCAGGGAGGCTATCATGCTGATGGCGGCAACTGCAAAACCGGCATTGTAAGCCTGGCCTATACTTGTGATGTACTGATGGCAGAAATCCCCTATATTGGCAAAATGGGCTCCCTGGGTAGCTGCAAATTGTTCCAACTGGGAGGTGTTGCTTCCAAGGGTCCCGTTCAGATATTTATGGGCAAGATCAGGGATGGCCGAATCGTAGGTAAACTGATTCATGCCAAGGATCCAGTTTCTCATTCCGCGGGCAGCGCTGGGCGCAAAAAATGCCCCGATGTTAATGCCCATATAAAATATGTTGAAGGCTGAGTCGCGGACTTTGCTGTATTTCGGGTCGTCATACATATTCCCAACCAGGGCCTGCAAATTTCCCTTGAAGAAACCGGTTCCAAGTGAAATCACAGCCAGTGCAAAGTAAATGAAGTATTCTCCGGTACCGGGCAACGCCAACAGGGTATAACCTGCAAACATAACAATGGTTCCAAGCAGAATGGTTTTTCCATAACCTAAAAAATTATCGGCAATATATCCTCCCAGCAAAGGAAGAAAATAAATGCCAAAAAGAAACCCGCCGTAAACATGTCCTGCCTGGGTTGTCGACCAACCAAATTTTGACTGAAGGTATAAAACAAAAATGGCCAGCATGGTGTAATAGCCGAACCGTTCTCCCATATTGGCAAAAAATGCCACATAGAGTCCTTTGGGATGTCCTTTGAACATAAAAAAATAAATTATAGGTGAATACTCATTGGATTATCATGGATGTATGTTGCAAAAATAGTCAAATTTGCATAGGAAGCAAATCCTTCCGGTTCATAGACAGTTTTTTACATATTTTTGGGAGCTGTGTAATATTTTTTTTCTTTTTTCGTCTAAACAAGCGTATGAATCTCCAGGAATTTCAAAAAACAGTGGTTCCATTACGTGACAAGCTTTTCAGGTTTGCCAAACGGTTCCTGGATAATACGGAAGAAGCGGAAGATGCCGTGCAGGAAGTGTTCATAAAATTATGGAACAGAAGGGAAAAACTCGATGAATACCGGAGTGTGGAGGCCCTGGCCATGGTAACTACAAAGAATTTCTGCCTCGATAAAATCAAAGTCAGGCGGTACCCGGTTGAAAGCATGGACCATCACCGCCTCTTTCTTGAAAATATACCCGGTGAAACCCGTGCCGATCATTCCGACCTGATGTCGGGTGTCCATCGGGCCATTAAAACCCTGCCTGAACAGCAACAGATGGTAATCCATCTTCGTGATGTGGAAGGATATGAATTTAAGGAAATTGCAGAGATACTGGCAATGAATGAAAATGCGGTTCGCGTAAACCTCTCGAGGGCAAGGAAACGCATCAGGGAAATGTTGATAAATACCGAAGTCTATGAATATCAAAGAAACTGAAGGCTTACTCGACAAGTATTACGCGGGTGAAACTTCCCTGGAGGAGGAACAAAAGCTGAAGGAATTCTTTTGCAAAGAAAACCTTCCCGGACATCTTCTGAAACATCAGGCCTTGTTTACTTATTATACCGCTTCCAGCCAGGAGCGCATGCTTAAAAACGTATCAACCGCCGGCTTTATCGCCAGGCCAAAGCGCTTTTATTACCTTTCCGGGATTGCAGCGGGACTTCTCCTGCTTTGCGGATTGTATTTTACCTTTCAGCACGATATTTTTAAAAAGCAGGTACTTCATCAGCCCAATTTGGAAAATGAAGCGGCTTTTAACCAGGCCAGTGAAGCGCTGCTGATGGTTTCTTCAAACCTTAATACCGGTCTCGATCAGATCCATCGACTTGAAGCTTTCGATAAAGCCATGAAAAATGCCCGGAAATTGGATAAATTCTATCAGTGTCAAACCCTAATTATTAACCCGGACGGAGAATAACATCGGTCCAAAAAACCATAATCCCATGAAAACCTATATGTTCAGATTTGCTATTGCAGCTTTCCTGATGATCCCTTTCCTCACCATGGCACAAAGCCCGCTGGATAAGGTGTATGAAAAATATGCCGGACAGGAACGCTTCACTTCCGTTAATTTTTCAAAGGAAATGTTCCAGATGTTTCAGCAACTGCTGGCGGATAAATCAGATACCGGTAACCTTGAAATGAAAAAAATGATGGATCAGCTCACAGGGCTGAAAGTGCTGACTTATTCCATTGATTCCACCAATATGAGTAAAGCGGTTTCTATTTATAATGAATTTGCCGGCTTGTTTCCTGCCTCCGTATATAAGGAACTGATGACCGTGAATGAAGGCCGGGATAGTTATAAGTTTATGACGAAACTGGATCCCAATGGAAAAATCAATGAACTGGTCATGCTCATGAAAGGCAAACATGATGTTGCCCTGTTAAGCCTGACCGGTACCATCGACCTTTCCTCTGTCTCCAAATTATCCAAAGGAATGAACATCAAGGGGATGGAAAACCTCCAGAAAATCAAGAATGCACACGGCAAGTAAATCGTTTAAAAATCTGTAAAAAGGGGCTGAATAAGCCCCTTTTTACAGATTCAACATCAGCTGAACGGTAAGATCCCATCGGATCTGTCCCTGAATGGAATTGTTCCCCGAACCGATCACTTGCCGGTCAAAATACCGGGTCATGGCCCCTTTGACCCAACAACGAAGTTTTTTAGTCACCTTACCATTAATAAGAAGGCAAACCCTCATCCCTTTACCGTAAAATGCAGGAACTGAAAACCCGTAAAGGACTTCCGGCTCATAGGTGTAAATCCGTTCAGCGTAAGTGGGAATGTCGAACAATGAATAACGAAAAGTTCCGCCTGCAGGAAACTTTATTGGTTTATATTGAATATCCTGGAAGATAAGATATCCTGATCGATTGGGCTGGCGCTCTCCTGCAGTCTGGTTGAACTCAATCCTGCTTCTCAGATTGAGTTCGGGCAGGAGGTTCACATCGGCCTGAATCCTGAGGTTATGCCGGTTTGTATTTACAATTTTCCAGATATTTCCGTTTTCGGCCGAAGTATTGACACTCCCTTCCGAATAGAAATATTTCCCCGAAAGGCTCAGTGTTTTTAACAGGGGGCTGGTAAGCAGAATTCCGAATTCAAATCCAATCCCCGGACGGGCGTTTCTGTAACGAAGCCATGGAAATTCATAAATATCGGCATAAGCTGAAACCGTCAGTTTGGGATGCAAATCGGCTTTGATACCAGCGTAGATCCCGGTTTCGTTCGAATTGGATGATTGCTGACCGAAAGCATTGGAATATAAGTTCTGGAATCCTGAGGGGTAATTCCGATAGATGATGCTTATTCTGACCCGGGTATCGGGTTCCGCGTTTAACCCGGCAATAAAGGCCGTTTTGCCGTTCAGGCAACGGGTAACTTCTCCGAAAAGATATACAAACCTGAACCTGAACTGATAATCCAGTCCAAGGGCAAAATTTTCATTGCCTGAAAAAGAAAACTGATTGTAGGGATGATAGGCAGGCAATAGTTTTGCCGACCATTTTGAATAATACCCGCTCATTCCGAGTTTATAAAACTTCCCGGTATAATTAATATTTCCTCCGCATAGCAGTTCCGACAATGCATTCTGGTCTTCCTTTTCTGCTTTTGTACGATGGTAGCCGGTCTCCTGTATGGAACTTATAGCGAGAACTTTTCCGGTAATACTGTCCCTTTGCGTGACATTTCCATCCATGCGATGGGATGAAAAGAAGCCGGTGATTTCCAGTTTTTTTATTTTGAATGTGGCACATAATCCTTTCAGATATCTGTATTCCGATACACTCGTACTTCCCCTTACTCCGCCGCTATAGCTGATGTTGGACAGAAATCCCGGAAAGGAACCCATGGAACTGCCTGAGGAAAAGGTCAATCCTTGTCCGAACCCGGCTCTGAAAGTCCCCAGGGTAAGGTTTTTCAGGATCCCGATGTTGCTCAGGCTGATATATCCGGAATAATAATCCATTCCAAGGGATTGACGGCCACGGAAGAACTGTTCTCCTGCATCTTTTTCCCCGGCCAGTCCTATCTGAATTTTATCGGACCAGGAAAAAGCATAGCGGAAATAATAGTGCTGAGGACTACCAGGATAGACCGGTTCAATCGGAGCGCCGGTTTTTGGATTGATGGTTTGGTAAGCCTGGCTTGATGGAAAAGTCTGGCCGTACCGTATCAGTATACTTTGACGGCTGTACCGGAAAAGGTTTTTTATGGAGAACACCGGACCATCTGAAACAGGTTTAATGAAGATATATGGCTGGATTTTCTGAATTTTAAGAGAATCAAAGCCGGCGACGGCCATCAGTTCATAAACTGAAAAAAACTCCTGATAGGTATTCCTGTAGTCCAGGAGGTTTCTGACCTGGGTCAGGGAAATTCCCGGAATCTTTAGCAAATCTTCTTCGCCTGCGGCATTCAGGTTGACCGGATGCTGAACGAGTTGCATCCATTGTTCCTGAAGTTCCGCAAAATCAGTTTCATTTTCTTCGTTTTCGGCCATTCTTTCGACCGTTTCTTCTACCTGGGCAAAACAATTCTGGCAGAAAATCAGCAAGATAACTGGGATTATTAAATTCAGCGCTTTCATCCGGCATTATTTTTGAAAGGAAAAAATCAGGGATCCCGAGGGAGTGAAACCAAGGACAGGATGGTAGCCGGATGCAAAATCAAGGCAAAACCTGCCAAATTCCAATCCGAAACCGAATGTGAAAATGGTTGGGTTGGTTGAAATCCCGATACGGGCTGAAAATGACTTTGCAAAATGATACTCTGCCCCGGCTTTGATGATGGGTTTGTTGATCAGATCTTTTTCTGCTTCGAGGATGGCTACGAAGGCATCAGAAAAGGTATAAGCAATCCCTAAGCGTACCGTCAGTGGAAGGTGTTCTGCCGGATGGGCGCTAACCTTGACCGGAACTGGGTTCAGGAGATGCAAACCGAAGCTGATATTCCGGTTGGCCTTGTACAACAAGCCGATCTCGAACGACAACAGGTTTTTATTCCCGTAAGACTCAGCGATCTGAATACGGAAATAATCCAGTTGTACCGCAGCGGAAAAGTATTTTCCGAATTTCCGAGAAAAGCTGAGCCCTGCTTTCATTTCACTG
>Ga0265593_1000589_pt1 | contig 19041 bp, 29 predicted proteins | sample saktaG_8_FD_190136 | JGI IMG/M metagenome (GOLD analysis project Ga0265593, IMG submission 190136) | Saline water microbial communities from Sakinaw Lake, British Columbia, Canada - sak_2011_5_24_36m | ecosystem: Environmental > Aquatic > Non-marine Saline and Alkaline > Saline ...
GATAAAGATTCATTTGCTGAAATCGTCGCTTTAATCAATTCTGTTGATACTTCTAATGATAATGCTTTTGCAGGATATGTAACTTCAAATAACACGGCTGTATCTTCTTTAGATGCGGCATACAAATCAGCTGATACAACTTTAACTACAGCGATTTCTGATGAAGCAACTGCTAGACAAACAGCAATTGCATCTTTAGATGTGGCATACAAATCAGCTGATACAACTTTAACTACATCTATTTCTGCTTTAGATGCGGCATACAAATCAGCTGATACAACTTTAACTACATCTATTTCTGATGAAGCAACTGCTAGACAAAATGCTGTTGGGACAATAGCTAATTTGAAAACGGTTGCTAAAGATAATTTAGTATCGGCTATAAATGAAAACATTGATTCGATCTCATCGATTACCTCAAATTATGGTGCAAACGGAGCAATTTCTTCAACCATCAGAGTTAAAGTTGATGGTTCACCTTTTAGATTTCCGCTATTCGATAATGCTGGAAGGGATGGTTTAAGTCCAACAAATGGTGACGTTATCTATAATACTAAGGCTGGAAAATTTCAAGGTTATCAAAATGGTGGTTGGATAAACCTAGATGGCACGTCTATCGCTTGATTTTTTGTATAATTGTTATCATACACCAAAATAGTGAGGAACTTTATGAATATCCAAGAATTACGAATGGTAATGATGAAGTCAAAAAAAGAAAATCCAGAAAAAGCAAAGGTTTTACAAGCAATTTTCGCTTTAGCAACTTTAATTGCTAAAGAAGATGGGAATCGTGAAGCAACTGATACGGATATTGTAGCGGCAGCTAAAAAGGAGGCTAAGATGGCGAAACAATCTCAAGAATCAGGGGCTCCTTTCAATCCTTTGACTTTTGAAGTTTGTGATAGCTTTATGCCAATTTATATGGCTGAAAACGTACTAAAAGAAGCTATAATGGCATTGATTGCTTATATTGATAAAAATAATGAAAAATCACCAAAGATTATGGGATCTGTTATGAAACGTTTAAAAGAGTTATATGACGGTAAATACGATCCATCGATCGCTTCAACTATGATTAAGGAATTACTATCTTAATTTTATGGAGGATAATTTTTTTATCCTCCATTTTCCAATTATCAGCTTATCAATTTTTTAATATCACTCATAACGATTTCGTTGGTCGAATTGTGTAATTTTGTAATTCTGATATTTGGTTTAATTTCAAATGATTTAAAATCGGAAACGATCGTTTCCGTCATCAATCTTTCTTGAATCGATAATGGAGAATCGCCTCTTTTAACCATATTTTTAAATCGTTCTTTTTCAGTAATATCCATAAAAATTACAAGAGTTGAAATGTTTAAATTATTTTTCTCAATATACTTTTTAATTTGCAAATAGCCATTTGGTTCGACAACCAAAACCAAATGATCGGCGTTTTTCTCTAATTCACTTTTTGATAAACCATAATAGTTACCAGAGAATAAGACGGATTCTAAAAGCTTTTCTTTTTCTTTTAATTGTTCAAATTCATTAACGGTTACAAAATTATATTCACGCCCATCATGTTCGCCAACACGTTTATCTCTTGTCGTCGTTGAAATAGCTTTTGAAAAACCATCGTGCAAAACTATTTCATCTTCCAATGTCGATTTACCAGAACCAGAACCACCAATAATACAAATTAAGAATTTTTTTCTTTGCATAAAAACCCCAAGTAATAAACAATTTAATTTGATAAATTATAACAGAAAATTATTTTTTTGGTATAATTTTTTTTTAATTATTTAAAATATTTTTATGAATTTTGATAACGTAACTTCTTTAGTTTTCTACGACAGCTATTCAACCGACGAATTCACAACTTTGAGTGATTACGAATTAGATTTTTACTATGAATTATTGGAAATTACTGAAAATTCGGGAAATGATGATTTCTTTGAAGTTGTAATAGCTAATCTTCCTGAAAATTGGGAAAAAACCATAAAAAAATTAAGATCTACAATCGTCGTTATAAATTTCGATAATTTGAAACAAGATTTTAATTTGATTTCGTCAATAAAAATTTCCCCATCACATTTGTATTTTAAAATCGATAATTTTTTTATTGATTTATTTTTAAATTACAGAAAAAAATTTGATAATTTTTTTATTAAGGTCGATTGGGCTCTACAATCAAAATTTTCAAAATTCTTATATCGTATTCTCGTAAATAATCGAAATTCTCAATATTGTGTAAAGTATGAAATTTTGTTGGTTCTATTAAATCTACATGAATCAAAATACTTTGCTGGTAGATCATTCTCAACTTTTGAGAGAGAAGTTTTGAAAAAAAGTATCAACGAGTTGAATAAATTCAGTGATTTGTTAGTTTCGTATGAAGTTATTAGAGATGAACACGATGAAAAAATTATTAATGACATAGTTTTTACGATAGAAACCCAAGAAGTCAAAGCAAGCAATTTTACCTTATCGGAACAAGAAGAATTGTATTTGGCAGTTTCAAAAAGAATTGAAGAAAAAGCAAATCTAGCTTTGAAGGAAATTGAGAGGAATAAAAAAATAACAAATAAACGGGCTTACTTAAACGCCATTATTAAAAATTTTGAAAGAAAAGAAATAGAAGCAGAAATAAGAATCACAAATTGGTTAAACAAAACGAAAGATTTTTTTGTATTGGAAACAGATCAACCGTCACTGCTTTTTTTGCATATCGAAAATAATGAAGATGATTGGATAACCATCAGAAATGATTTGTGCTTGTTAAATTTGACAAAAAACAAACTAATTACAAAGAAACCTTCAAGGACATTGAAATTATTGAACGATCTGTTGTCCGATGACAAAGTAGATGTTGAATTTAAACAAATTGGAAGAATTTATGACGAATGTTTAATCAGTTATGTTAATGGTTGGTGGGCTTGATGGGGCTAAGCCCCATCAATATCAATTTAAACCGGTTTTTCAATATTTATTTTTCCAGTTATAAATGGTGAAATTGCTTTCATCACTCCTGTATAAGTTAGAAAAAAGTTTTGGTTTTCTTTAAACCATGCAGCCAATTTTTCATTATCAAAATCAAATCCAGAAACATATTCAGCATATTCGATAAATTTTGAAGCTGATGCAAATTTGTCTTTTAAAATCATTATAATACTCCTTTAACTTAGTTTATTTTTTCAAAACAAAAAAATAACACCCGAAGGTGTTATCTATTTATTTTTTTACTAAAAAAAGAAAATTCAATTTGGTTTATATTCGTTGATCAGTTTATTAAAATCTTCCGGAATTAAAAGAATTGATGAAACTTTATTATGCTGAGTGAATAGTTGTTCCATAGAATATATCACTATATTCATATCAGATTCAAGAATAATGTATTCATGCCCAACATAATCCTTACCAGCAACTACTTTTTGGTATCTATTTTGTGTCCAATTTTCCGCACTGCAAGTAAAACTTACAAAAAATATAATAATGAATAAAAGTTTTTTCATTTTAATTTACACCATGTTTTATTTTGTTAAGGTTGTGAAATCGGAAATTAAAATTTAAAAATAACTGTCCGATTTCACATTCATACTTCATTTTATTTTTATTAAACGGGATTTTTACTTGGCAAAAATTCAACTTCAATCAAATCGAAGAATTTTTCTTTTGTTGCAGACATCAAAGCTTTGATTCCAAGTTCTTCTGTAGCTTCATGACCACATGAAAAAAGTGTCAAATCCGATTCTCGACTATCCGTCCAACTATGATGATTTATTTCACCAGTGATAAAACAATCTAAATCAGCATCCAAAGCCATTCTCCAATCATTTTGTGCTGCTCCAGTTATAATGCCGACACTATTGATTTGTTTATCAAGATTATCCGTACTAATAATTACATCATGGTTCAAAACTTTACTTAGCTTATCTTTTAATGTACCTACAGTCATTTTTGATTTTCCGAAACTGCCAGATACTCCGGTAAAACAACCTTTATAATCGCCAAAAGGTGATACTTCTTCAATGCCTATCAACTTTGCTAAAACTGCAGCATTTCCAATAAATCGATGTGCGTCTAACGGTAAATGATATGCAAACAGGCTTGTTTCATTTTTAATCAAAGTTTTAACTCTTTTACCGTGATTACCAGTAATGGTTAAAGGACCTTGATAATTCCAAAACAAGCCGTGATGTACCACTAATACATCACTATTTTTACTATTGTCAATAGATTCCTGTGTTGCTGTTACAGCAAATGAAATTTTCTCAATATTTTCTTTGTCAGATTCTATTTGCAAACCATTTGGACAAAAATCTTTAAAAGTTTTTGGATTCAAAGCAGTATTAAAAAAATCGGTCAATTCTTCTTTTTTAATCATTTTTTTCTCTTAATTTTTAATCTGCGAACATTTCACGAAGTTTTTTGGTAAATTCTTCATTCTCTAATCTTCGCTTTTCAGTATTGTCAACTATTGTGATATTATTCTTCATCACATAGTAAGCAATTTCAAAGCGATATTTTGATGTTGAACACCTCAGACTACAAGAACACCTACTGAATGAAAGTATTGGGCCCAAACAAGCACAAATGTTTGGGCTATGTTCTTTTAAAATATCTTCAAAAAAATCATTGGTTTCAACAGCCCAATTTACCAATTCTTTAAATTCGGATTCTTCTAATTTTGGGTTATTTTTTTCAATGATTTTTTCTTTAAGATAGTCAGTTGTAATTTGCATAATCATAAAAATCAGTAATAATCATCATCAAAACCGAATGATGTTTGGAATTTTTCAAACTCAACTCCAGTATCATTCAAATAATCATGGACCCAATCATCTATACTTTTGAAGGTTTGGCTATTTACGTCATCAAAAACAGAGCCATCCGAATTTAGAAAAATTCCATATGCGGAAGATAATTCGGTTTCGTTCATAAATTTAATATTTTTTTTGATTTCAGATTCTAATCTTGCGTTACTCATTATTTTTTACTTGTATTGTGATAGTTGTGGAATTAAGAAAAATTAATTTTCTTTTATATTTTTTGTATCTGTAAAAATTATATCAAAAATTTATACATTTGTCAAAAGTTTTTTTCAATTTTCAATTTTCAATTTTTTTTCAATAAATCATTAAGATCACCGCCATTTTTAAAATAATCTGCATACTTATGCGTAAATAATAAAAAGCTTCTCAAACGTTCATTTTCATACTCGAAGCCTGTTTTTTTATATTCGTCGAAATCCATCACAACATTTATAATTTCATTTTTAGTCTTTTCCAAATGCAAAATTTTTTCATTTTTTATACTTACTATTTCTAATAATTTATCCACAACCATTTGCTGGTTTTGCTCATATTCATTCAATAATTTGCTTGCAGTTTTGTCGTGTTCATCAACCAATTCCACAAAATCTAAATACACATTATTGTAAATTATAAAGCCGAACCATCCAGGTTCAGGGTAATCGTCTTCAACAATAACAAATGAACGATTTTCATCACCTAAACTAGGAACAAAATCGCCAAGTTCAAAAACATCTAGTAGATTTTCAAGCTCCTTAGTTTGAATTTCGATTTTTTTACCATTTTTTTCAGCAATAAATGTATCAAACATGCCCATTTTTCAATTCTCCACCTGTGCAAAAATCTCTATAAGCATTCTCAATTGTGAATGCATCGCTTTTATAAATTTTGTCCATCATGTTTGCAAGCATCTCATGTTTTTCAAATATCATCGTATATTCTTCTGCAATGTCATGCTCATCTTCTTCATACCATAATGTTGGTAAAAATGAATTTTCCGTAGGTAATAGATCATGTGGAATCGCCCCAACCGATAAAGTGCAAAGATATTCCCAACCACTATAGGAAACAGCGATATTGTCTTTTTCTCTTGAAGTATATTCTGTGCGACAATAAAATCGACAGACATCATTAAGCATTAATAATTCTAAAGCTGATATTTTTCTAGCCAAATAATTTGCATAATTTATTTCGTAACCAAATTCAATAGAAATAGCAAATTCAATGGATTCCAAATCTCCGTTTTCGTACTCTTCTTGATCGAAGTCAATAACCAATAAAAGATGTTTTTTATTATTGAATAAAAATGTTCCACAAATAAAAATTTCATAAATTAAAAATTCATGAATATCAATCCAAGCGAGAGTATTATTTTTTATTTTCATCTGTTGTTTTTTGAATATTGTGTAGCAATTTATTTATTAAAGGAAATCCCATTTCTTTGCGTTTTTTAAAGTGAATTTCAATCAGCATGATTGTTAATTTTTGGATTTTCTTTATGTATTCTCGTTTTTTATTTTCATCAAGTAATTTCAAATTTTCCAGTAACGAAAAAGTTTTTGAGATTTTATTTAGTGTAGCGAATGCCAAAATTGTTTCTTCTTTAAAAAGAAATTGCTGGCAATCAAGTTCATATTTGGTGAAGCTGTGATATAAAAAATCAACCTGAGAGAAATTACCGGTTAGTGATAAATAAGTTTTATTAAATTTTTTAATTTCTGCATATTTGATAATTCCAAATCGTGTCTCTCCAAAAAGCAAATCAACTTTATTTTTTACTTTTTGTAAAATCATAGCCAGATTTTCTATATTATAACTTATTTCGCAAGTTACTGGAGAACATTTAAAATCACCAATTTCTTGAATAAATGTGAATTTACTGATAACAAATTCATCGAGATAAACAGACCAACTAAATCCAGTTGTACACGAAATTGGTGATTTCCAATTTTCTTTGCTAGATGTCATAACAAATTGCGTTATATCCAGATTCAAAGCCTCAAATGATTTCAAAAATATTTTTTTTAAATTTTTTGGTGTTGGTTTTAAAATAATTTTAATTAAGAGTTCAGTCTGATCTAAATCATCATATGCTAATCCTGTAAATACCGATTGCCAAGGTTCTGGACCAATAGCTTGTAAAAATGAAGCATGAAAATTATTTACATCAACGCAGCAAAGATTTTCATTAAAAGGTGTAAAAATGCAATCATGTTCAATCCAAAATGATTGCAAATCTAAAATTATAGATTGAAGATAATTTCTTGTCTTTTTCGATTTATCGAACAAATTCTGATTTTTAGTCAACATTTTCTTATTTTTGCATTGATACTAATGAATTAGCATTTTGTTAGCCGAAGAAACTTCTCTTACCAAATCCAGCATATTTTCATTTTCGATTATTAATGCGTCTTTATAATTGTCAAGAACAATTTTTATTTCATCTATGCAAAGTTTATAATGTAAATCTATAGTATCTATTGTCAAACTGTTATTCTCGATAGTTTCCAACGCATCCATCAGAACATCAGATAAATCTTCTTTATTTATAAGAGATAAAAATTCTTGTGAAAAAAATTCATTCATTGTTTTTTAATTCCAAAAAATATTTCGATATGTAATTTTACTATATTTTTATTCATTTTTTAAATTATTAATATAAAAAAGTGAAAATTTTGGAATGATCTTTTTTGATGTGTCTATTCGTGGTTCCAAACCATTAGAAAATAAATTTGTCAAATATGTAAATAGATTTGCAGCATCATCTACCAAAACAGTATTTTTAATCACATCTATCAACTGAAAATCATCACTTATCATGACTTGCGGACTAGAAGCAAATCCAAGGTTTCCAAAATTAAGAAAGAAATTCTGATATTTCAATTTATATTCTTCAATTTTAAATGCAAACGGCTTTAACAATTTTATAATCTCATTCTTATAAAAATTATCATCGAATCCAATTTCGATTTCTTTTATTGGTTTTTTATGCTCAGTGTCATTGTAAAATTCAACAGAAATACCATGTTCAAATATATCGTCAATACATTTGGTGTCATACAAATATTTTCGTTGAGAAATCCTTTTAAATTCCAATAACCCCTTTTTTCTCCAGTTTGATAATGTTTGGTCCGAAACTCTTAATTTTTCAACAACTTCGGAACTAGTCATATATGGTATTATTGTTATTTGGCTAGAAATTGAATGATAATGTTGCTTATCAATATCTTTCCATTGTAACAAATCCAATTTTTGATTTATGAAATCCATTATTTTATAATTATGTTTTGAAACTGAAAATTTTTCTTCATGTTCATCTATAATCAATTCAGAAAAATCATATTTCAAACCGTAGAAAAAATCCAATTGTTCATCCATGTTTTTAAAAAAAATAGAGTTAGAATTCAATAATTTTATTTTTTGCGTTTCATCTTGTCCACTTATCGAAATAGTTATGAAATCTTTGAACTCATTTATTTTTAGTCGATATATTTTTTGATTGTTGTCAACTTTAATGGTTGCATTTGAAAAATCCATAATGCTTGAAACGAAATTTTTTAGTTGCAGTTTGTTTTTATTGATTGAATATTCCATAAAAAAATCTCTAGTAAAAGTTTGTTTAATTTATTTATTTTTGTTATTTGGAATATTTTGGATAATATGATTAATTTGATTATTTTTATAAAGAGCAAAAAAAGTGGAGTTTCCTCCACTTTTTTATCGTTTAGTCTAGTTTGGTATTATTTCAACAATAGATCCAACGTTTTTGGTCCAGCAATTCCATCTACAGCAAGTTTATTAGTAGCTTGCCATTTTTTCAGCGCCTTTTCTGTTCCAATCCCAAAAATTCCATCAGGATTTAATCCCAATTCCTTCTGAATCTCTTTTACGCCGTCACCTCTGGAACCACGTCTCAAAACCATAAACGTATCATTTTCTTCATCAATCGAATCATCGTCTAAATCAGCATTATCTGAAAAAGTACAGACGTCATCACCAAATACTTTAATTGTTGAGTTATAGCAAGAAATTCTATCTTCTAAACCATTATATCCGCCGTTAATAGTTTTTGTCATGCCTTTTAAATCTTTTGAATCGGCAAAACGGTTTAACTTATTCTTATTCCAAAACCAAATAGCAGACATAATTGCAACATTTTTATCAGTTGCAACTAAATCTGGGTTTTTTAATACATTCATACACATTTCATTAGCAAATGCTTCATAATTAGCTTTACCAGTCAATTGAATTGGTCCACGACCTCTATATCTCCAACCATCTCCACTAGCAATATCATCATTTCCCATTCTATTAGCATATACAACATTCGCAATTTTTTCAGGCTTTCTAACATATTCTGCTGCATTTCTTCCAGCATTTTTAAAATATTTTGGGAATGTAGTATTTAAACCTTTTTCACCATAATTTAAGTTTTCTGAGAATACTCGCCAACCACCAGACTCATGTCCACATTGGGCAAGAAATCCTGAAATTCTATTAGGTGTATTGATTTCATATTTTGGTAATAATACATTTAAAGCTGTAATAAGTGCTTCAACACAATCACAATAAGGGAAAAGCTGTTTGAACTGTTCATTAGTAATCATAAATAACTCCAATTTTTTTAAAAAAAAATCAATTTTTAGTTATTTATGTTTTTAAAAATAGAAAAAGGATTTAAAAAAATCCTTTTTTTGAAACCGAACCGTGATGTTCTTATTTTTTAAAATTCACACGTCCGGTGGATTTATTTAACGCGCCACCAATTGAAGAAGTTTTTGCAACGGATTGAGCATTTAATTTACTCATGTCCATTCGTTGAATTGGTTTCTGTTGTGGCTGAATTTATGATTGGGCGGTATTTAATTTACTCATATCCATCTTATTTGCAGCTCCAACATTAGTTACATTAGTTCCTATTTGTTGCGATGGAGGAACATATTTAGCCGATTCAGCCAATTTATTCATATCCATAGCATTTTTTTCAGATTTTGCTTGAACTTGATTTGATGGTACTGAAACACTTTGAGCATTTAAATTTTGCGTCGGTTGAATTGGTTGTGGAATTACAGATTCTTGTGGTGAACGGTCAATATAATGTTTTTCAATTGTATGTGTACCATTATTACCACGATCATTATCATTCATCATATTAGCACCAATAGCCCCAATTGCCGCACCTGCAGCCATACCTAATAAAGCATTTGACGTACCATCACCAGAATGCTGCTGAACTGGTTGTGGTGTTGTATTGTTAATGATAACAGGTTGACCGGATGCAGGTGCTTGTTGCATAACATTTTGATTCATCATCTGCTGCTGTTGTAATTGCATTAACTGCTGATTATATTCTTGTTGAGAAGAAACTTGCTGTTGCTGTAATTGCTTAATCTGTTGTTCTTGCTGCGCTTGAATTCGTTTCTGTTTTTCAACTTCATCTTCACCACAACCAACAGTTAATGCCGCTACAGATAATAACACCGCTGAAGTAATAATTTTCATTTTTTGTTTCCTTGTTTCCTTGTTTCCTTGTTTCCTTGTTTCCTTGTTTCCTTGTTTCCTTGTTTCCTTGTTTCCTTGTTTTCAAATAAAAGTTTAATCACACATAAAATATACTATATTTTTATTCATTTTAAAAAATTTGATGACTCTTTTAATGTTACATTGAAACTATGTAATTTGCATAAATCAGCACATAGTCCAACTATAGACATAAAGCTTAAATTCTTTTCATTTAACCATTTATTAAATTCAATCCTGCAATATGGTGTCATCGTTGAATCATCATTAAACACACAACAATTAAATAAATCGGAAAAATCTAAAATTAATCCATTCACAGTCCTAATATATGACCCTCGATAATCTAACAATTCTAATCCAGCGTTTTTAAAATACTCGGTTCTATCACGATATTGTCTATGGACTAAATCTATTAGAGCATACATACTTTCTTTATTCGTTTTTATATCGCTAACATCAAAATCCAAATCTTCAAATCGTTTTCTAAAAACAATTTTATATTTTTTGAAAAAAAAGTATTTTCGTTGAACCTTTATAATATCAATCCTATCCTGGCAAATACCAGTCAATAATTCATCAAATGTTTTATGAATATGAATATAATTTTTCGCATTCATAATTTGATTCCAAGAATATAAAGCATAACTCTCAGCCTTATTATATCGCTTAAATAAACTCATAAAAATTCCTATTTCTCAATATATTGAAAAACTTCACTACCATCTTCGACAAAATTATTATTCCAAATAATAACTTTCATTCTCGTTCCAGCTTTATAAGTTGCCCTTTCCGTTTCATTTACTACGGCGAATAATTCATCACCAGAACTTAATTCTTCTCCTTCTTTGCATAATCTTTCAACATATCCATAATCATGCGAAATAAATGACAACAATTCTTGTTGTGGTAATTTCCTATCTATATTCATAAATTCCAAGTATTTTTTATTTTTTACCAACGACACTATATCTTTAAATACTTTTTCTTCTTGCTCTCTTGTACAGTGGGTCATATCACCAAATTCATAAGTAATTCCAACCTTTTCAGTTTTCAAACAATACTTTTTAATCGTATTCGCTGTTGAATTTCTTGAGACATATTCAACACCAGATTTATTCACCCATTTAGATAAATTATTTAAAAATTTATCATTATTCAATAACACAAACGGTGCACAATCTGGTGAATTATGTATATCGATTATAATATCATGCTCATCAATCAACTTTTTAATCGTTTCAAACGTAACATTTTTATCAATGAACATTCTATTCAAATCATTGGTTTGTGTACTAGGTATATCCCTAGTTCCGTGCAATAATCCTAATTGATTAGCAAATGGCTCAACATAAACATCCTTCGTCAATCCAAAATACTTTTTTAACTGTAATCCAACCTTAACCGCTGAATATTCATTTCCATGAACACCTGTCAAAATTAAAACCTTTTTACCTTCACTAGTTTTCATCATAACTCTAAATCCCGTTTTTCAAAAAATTGTTTAAATCTACCATAAAAACATTCGTAATTACCACTAACGTACAGTTGCATTACATCAACCATACAAGATTTCACCAAATTCTCAATATCTTCGGTTAATTTAATTGCAGCCGATAAATCAACTTCTTTTGATTTCATTTTTATCGAAACATACTTCTCTATTTCGTGCGTGAATATTCGTCTCAGACGCAGATCATCGTGTTTATTAGTTATTACTCCAAAATCTTTACAATTTGCATTAAGATATGAAATAAGACCGTAAGCTAGTTCATCTTGTAATAATTTTAATTTTTCTAATTCGCGCTCTAATTTATCAATGGGATCTATCTCGAAAACATAGTCCGAACTTTCAAAAAAATTAACTAAGGTTTGTTTCCCACCATCAATCCAACCAGTCTTACTTCTTGTTGGCTTTTTCTCAAACCACAACCACATACCATAATCATTTAGCGCGTAATATCTAGCCCATTCAGGTTTTTTTGTCAAATCCGGTTTTAAAAGTTCGATCGCTAATTCTTGTTTTTTACAACGATCGCTTTTAATATATCTTAAAACAAAATTTTCATATTCTTGCGGTGTTAAATTTCTAAAAGGTTCATTTATCAAAGTTAGTAAAATTTCATTAAACGCATTTGAAATCTCTTTTTCTATTATATCCATAGCACACCTTATTTTTTTATTATCTTCCGTAAGACCTAGGACTTTAGGTCTGTGTTTTTCACTTTCTGAAATACGCTTCTTTAAAATTGATTACGTTCGGATTACGTTCCAAATATTCCACAAACTGTAATTTAGTCATAGCATCAAAATCTTCAACCAAATCCAAATTAATTTTAACGGTTTTGACGACCAATGTTTCACCACCCCAATCTTGACCTTCAACATGCCAATTTGCGTTATCTGGAATTTCAATAATTCCTAATCTATTGTATAGATGTTCTTCGGAAATATTTTCTCCAAATTCTTCAAATACCTGAATTAAGTTCTTGTCATTTCTTGAAATATTGTCAAACCATAAATTTGCAGTATTATCCAATTCTGGATCATCTGGTGAAAGAAGAATAACTGGTAAAAAATCAGGCATTGGTTCTTGAACATACTCTGAAGTAGTAATATGATTGCCTACGTCTTCAATGTATGAAAAATGAACCATTTGCGTTCCAGCTAATTCATTATAGCGATGTAAAGCTGGGATACCAAACTCTAAACCGGAATACTCAGTGTTAATCAGAATCTTCATTTTTTATAGCCTTCACTTTTCTCATATAATTCGCATAAACCATTTGGGGAATCAAAAAATACTAGCCTATTATCGGACTGAAATCCAGCACAGACAAATCCAAACGTTTCCGAAACTGGACCTCTAAACGTAGAAGTAAAATTGCCAGGATGTTTGTGTAATCTATAACAAAACTTGCAACTTTCACACGTTTCTTTAAATGCAATAGCCATTTTAATTCCACGATATTTTTATAAATTGGTAATCAATATCGTCCGAGGTATTCAAATCAGATACTTCATACCCGGATTCCTTCAAATCATCTATGACCGCTTCAATTACTTTTGAATGTTTATCGACATACCAATTTTCAAAAGAAGCACGAGTATTGAATTTACCATCGCTTGCAGCTTTTTCAATATTTTTAGCTACATTTTCAGAAATTTTATTAACACCTATCTGAAAAGGCGTACTTTCATGTAAATTTTTCTCAGCTACTTTTTTTATTTCCGACGCATTTTTAAACACAAACAATACTCCATAAATTTTTTTAATTTCGTTATAAATAAAATTGTAAAACATTATTTAGTTTTTTATATTTTTTTGTATAATGATACAATATTATTTAAAATTATAAAAAAATGAACAAATTTTCAAAACTAATCATCGAAATTTTTCTGATTCGCCAAAAAATAAATTTTCTAGCTAAAAATTCAACCCAAAAAGAAGTTGATTTTATCAATAATTCACAAGATTTTGATGAGTCTTACGCTAGTAAGTTTCCACAAGAAACTAAAATAAATAAGGCATCAAAAAAAGATGATAATCAACTGGCTGATCTAAAATCAGCGATAGAAAATGGTAGTTATGTTATAGATTCAAACAGGATCGCTAGCAAAATTATCAATAAAGGTTTGGGGTCGTAAAAAGACCCCTTTTTTAAATTAAAACTTTAATAATGGTTTAACAGTTCCAGAAGTAACACGTTCAATAAATACATTTTCTTCTTTTACTGCACCAATTCTAATTAAAGAACCTCTTAATTTCATATTTTTAGAATGATTGAAAAACACAACATTATGATTACTAAAATACTCTGCTGTCAATTTTTTATATTCATTTTCAATTTCAATAAACACACCATCATTTCTGAATGGGTTGATTGTTTCCATCGAAATTTCAGTTGTTGAAATACCACTTAATTGTTTCAATGATGTAATAATCTCATCTAATGGAACTCCACCACCAAGTTTAAAATCAACTAAGCATTCACCGAAGATTTTATTTTTTAATCTTTGTGCTACAGCTTTAACTTCAAAATTTCCCATTGATGAAATGACGTCTACGCCAGCAGATGAGCCTCCACCTAGCACAACATCATCAACCAAATAATACATTAATAATTCCCCAGGACCTACACCAGGTATTACAAACGAATATAAAGTATCGAATCCTTCAGAATCAATTTCTTTTAAAATTGAAATACTATGATTCAAATTATCAATTTCAACGGAATCACAAAATAGATTAAAATCATTTTTCAATTTTGTGGTTGTCATTCCGAAACAAACAGTTGAAATCATATTTCTAATTTCAGCTTTAGATTCATTAGTTGTCAAATCTTTAGATGACAATGAAATAGATTTTCTGTGTCCAACCATAAATTGTGAACTAAATTCATATAACACAAACTCAAATTTTTCTTTTAATTCAACAGACATTGTAAATGTTTCAGTTGATGATTTCAATATTTCAACTTTTTCTGCTAAAGTATTGAAAAGATATTCAATTTCATTATGTAATTCTTGCATTATTTGTTTCCACCTTTCAATAATTCCAAACTTTGAATATATTATAACGGAAACAAACAAGCTTGTCAAGACTTTTTAAGTTTTATCGGACTCAATATCGATGTTGTTCATCGCTTCTAAAAATCCCTGCTTAAATTGCTCTAATAATTCCGCTGTTTTTTCTGGCGAAACATCACCAACATCAATATGAAATGTTTTATGTCCATTAGCCATATTTTCAATTTCGATTTCTAATTCACTTCTAGTATCAACCATTTTAAATTCTCCAAAAATATTAAAAAAATGTTGGTTTTGCAACTGAACGAGTAAGAGCCATTAAACCTGTTTGTAAATCAGTTTTACCAATAGCAATCCATCGTTTGTCAGTATAGGCACTTTCACTAAGTTTTTCAACTAACAAACCTAATTCAGCGCCTTTTTCTTTAATTTCATTCATCAAAGCAATGTCTTGTTCATCTAACTCACGATACCCTTTGATTTCTCTGTGTTGATTTTCCATTTGTTTCTCCTAATCTAAAAATAAATTACTTGTTATGCCATCAAACCAATTATACATGATTTTATCAAATCCTTCAGAATGCATTGGTAACGTAAAAGATGTCATCATGTCAATCATCACCTTTTTTGGAATACATTTTCCAGTTTCTTTTTCCCTATTATCAGAATGCTCTAAAAGCTTGTTAAAACCCTTTAAGAATAAGACACATACTGCCGAATAATTGGAAAAATAAGTCAACCATTTTCTTCTTGATTTTTTACTCATTAAGGTCATATCAACAAGAACTGATTTATTGTTATCTTTCGCATCTTTCATCAATGATTCAATAACATTTGAAACTTCATTTTTTTCAATTTCTTTATTATCGGTTAAGAATCTAAATGCATCACTATAATCTTTCAATTTATATTTTACTGCAATAGCTTCAACTAAATCATCTCTACTAATGACGACTGTATCAGGATTTGAAATAATATAATTATCGCGATAAGTCGATTTACCACTACAAGGAGGACCACAAAGTAAAGTCAATCTAGGAACATCCTTTCTTACTTGTTTGATAGTATCATCAAGTTGAGAAATAAGTGTTTGAAAATTTTGGAATAAGGTATCATTTGGACAATTTGCGTACGATTTATCATCTTTCCAAAACCGACCTGTAGAATCAGCTAAAACATGGTCTACAACATTACTAAGTAATGTTTTTCTTCCTTTAAATATTTCTTTTACTTCATCTTTTACTTCGCCATCAGGTTTCATAAAATTAAACAAACTATCATGAAGTGCAACGATCTTGACAATCATCAATTGGTCGTTTAAATCCAAATCGGTATTGTTAAGAACGTCGACTGCCATAAACGTACTAATTCCAGAGTGACCGTGAAATGCTACCCTCTTTTTTTCATGGTTGACAACACGAGCTAGAGGTTTTCCCAAATCATGAAGTAAAGCTGCCCACCTCACATGATGATTATTAGGTGAAAGATTTTGTGCTTGAAGGCAGACCATCATAGTGTGAACAAAAACATCAGATTCAATATGGTACGGATTTAGGTTCTTTTCATCAAAATGATGGTCTGCGTTCTTCATTGATTTCACTAATTCAGGAAATTCCATTTGAAACCAATGAATCACTTCGTTCGTGCTTGCTTCTAATTTGATTTTTTCTTGCATTTCAATTTCCTTTTTATTTTTAAATATTATAACACATTTTTTAAAGTTTGTCAACATAGAAATCAAAATATAAGAGATATATTTATACTATTTTATGACAAATATAAAAAGATATTATCGGATAAATAATAAGACCGCAAAAAATGAAACTTCTTAACATCATTATTTAACAAGAAAAACAAAAACTTTCGGTTGAGAAGAACGAATGAGATAATTTAAAATTATTATTTTTTGTTCTTCTGTTTTTTTTACCATTTTCACATTGAAGGGGGAAAAATTATGGGACGTCATGTAAATCCACCTTCGTCTGACGAACCTATTGCAAGACATCAATTTTACACAGAAGTTAGTACTGATATACGTGAAATTGACGATGATGTTGATGGTTTAGGACGAAAACTAACAAGGGTTTTTGAAAGAGTAGATACTATCGCTGATAAGTTGAAAGAGTTTTCAACACGAGGAAATACGATCGTTGCATGTATTTCTGTTTTATGGTTTGTGTTGGGTAGTGGTCTTACAATGTATGTTAATTCTGTTATTGATGCAGCAAAAGAAACCATTACTACAGTAGCCGAATTAGAAAAAAGAATGATTGTAGTTGAATCAGAAAATAAGAATTTTACTCCTCACATTGAAAGCATAGAAAAGATAAAACGAAATTTAGCAACATTACAACAAGAAATACGGGAGAAACAGCAATGAAATTAAAAATATTAATATTTTTAGTAGTATTTATAGTAAGTATAACTGCAAACGCAGATACACGTCCTGTTTCTAGCAAAGAATTTGCAGTAGAAAACATAACGCGTTTTGAGTTGCGCCGTATTTATTTCATGAAAGATCGTTGGCTTGAAGGGGTTGGATTGATTAGATTATTTCAACGTCCACCACACTCTAACCAACATTTACAATTTATCCGTGAAACGCTTGAATTAACTCCATCAACCTATTTTAAAGAATTAGCACTTGCTGTTAATAGTGGTAAAGGTGCAGTTATTGAAATCGTTTCAACAGATGATGATATGATAACTAGAGTAACTTCTAGTGATAATGCAATTGGATACATTGATCTTGATACAATGATCATTACCCTAGATAAAAATACAAAATTATTAAAGGTGGTGGAATAATGATTAAGAGAGTATGTTTTAGTTTATTATTAACTGTTGCGCCATGCGTTCATGGCGCAACATCTGCCCTTGGAATTGAATCGGCTATTTCTGGTTTTATTTCAGGAACAATATTTAGTGACCCTGATTTCTACGAATCTACGGCAAAAGGTGGCCTTAACATTGATTTATCAAAAGGTAGTTACTACTTCCATACACAGATAGCATCTTCGGTTGAATTTCCAACCGAAGGTTTGGTTGGCCGTATGACAGTTGAAAAGGTATTTTCAGTCGCTAAAGATCAAGAAATGTCTATCATCATTGGTAGGTATCCAAGATTGTTTTCGTTTTTTAATTCAATCACCGATGCCGTTGGTACATCTCAATTAGCCATGCTACCTTTATCTCAATATAAACGTAGATACATTATTGACAGTAGAATGATTTCTGGTGATGGAGCAATGATCAACTATCGTTTCCACGACGATGATTATTCATTAGAATTTACTGCTGACGTAAATCAAATGTCTAGAGCAAATTCTTGCCTTATTCACCAAGAGTTTTACAATAAACCTTGTAATAATTTGGGATATGGTTATGTTTCTGAAAAAATAACTGATAGTCCTAATTTTGATTTTGGATTGCAGTTTGATACAAAAACATGGCGTGTTTTACTTGCATTAACTCATTTAAATATTAAGGCTGAATTAAAGAATCCAAAAGATCCTCTTGCATATGACACATATATGAAAGCTAACTATTGGAGTCATAGACTTTATAAATTGGGGTTTATCAAAAGCATAGATGACTTCTGGATTCAAACTGAAGCCACTATTAGAGATATTGAAAAAGGCGAAAAAGGTAAAGAATTAGAAGGTTACAACGTTCAACTAGGAGGGTATTTAATTGGAGGCTATCACTTTACGCAGGATATTAATGGTTATTTGGGATATTCTGTCATTCGGTCAAAGAATGGGGCTCGTTTCGATCTTGATGATCGTTTTGTTGGGGCTACTTATGCTTCTGGGGATGGTTTAACCTATTCGTTAGAGTATCACAATGGTCAAGGTAAAGACTGGAATAGATATATGTCACCAGATGATAGCTGGTCATCTGCTGTGATGTCTGTTACTTGGCAATTTTAAGTGTCAATTACCCCGTCCCTAAAGGGACGGGGCTTCTAAGAGCTGTTGGACAACACTCGAAGATTTAGATTTCCATTTGGAAATCAAGGCTTGCTGTGCAGCAGCCCATTTATCGTAATTAAGAATATTCAAAGATGCATTCAAGTCAGCGTTTGTCGTGTGTTGACAGTTTTCACAATGGAAGTCGCTTTGCGACTGACGATTGTTCTTACTGATGTGCCCACATTCATGACAGCGTTGACTTGAGTATGCTGGATTAATTT
>Ga0265593_1000590_pt1 | contig 19037 bp, 18 predicted proteins | sample saktaG_8_FD_190136 | JGI IMG/M metagenome (GOLD analysis project Ga0265593, IMG submission 190136) | Saline water microbial communities from Sakinaw Lake, British Columbia, Canada - sak_2011_5_24_36m | ecosystem: Environmental > Aquatic > Non-marine Saline and Alkaline > Saline ...
AAGATTATCAATAGAGCCTTGCCTGCTTATCTGGAATACTACAATACCGAAAGAATGCATATGGGCATAGATTTTAAAACCCCTAATTATTTAATCAAATGTTTCCAAGCTATTGGATAGAAAACGGATAGGGCCTAAGTTAAGCGTAATTTTGGCTTAAAATAGACAAAATAACCGCTAGTTGCAAGAAGGAATTAATTTAAATTTAGTATGAAATCTAAAATCTATTTTATCCACTTCCCCTTTAAATATGCCTGCTCTTTGAGAAACTGACGATAGCGTTGAAGTTTTCCAGAATTAAACCCGCTGCTTTTGATATTTAATTGTTTAAATGTTTGAATGATTAGATGATTAAATGTTTCTATGAATTTATAACTATTTTTGACATCCAAACCCCGACTAGCAGATTCAAGATGAATTTTTTCATTTGACGCTAAAGCGACTACATTGTATAATTTAGCTATAAAATTAACTTAAAGAGATATTATGGAAACAAAAAAAGAGATCACTCTTGATGATTTAGCTAGCCTGATTCAAGGCTTGGATACTAAGATTGATTTAACCACGAAAACACTTGAAGAAAAAATTGAGGCAACTGCAAAAACGCTAGGAGCAAAGATTGATTCATCTACTGAAGAACTAGCTACAATGACCCAAAAGCAATTTTTGAAACTTGAGCAGAAAGTGGATGCTACTCAAAAAGATGTCGCCAGAATTGACGCAACCGTAAATAACATCCAGACTAACCTAAACAAAAAAGTCGACAAAATTGATCACCACACGCTTGATTATCGGGTGGAAAAACTGGAAGAAAAATTTGCCTAGAGAAAAATGAAAATAAACCCAAAAAAAACAAAGCCCGGCTTTGTTTTTTGTTTTCCCCCTTCTTAATTTCTCTATTCCAAAATCTAGCATCCAGCATCTAAAATCTACAATCTATTTCTTCCCCCACTTTTTCTCCAAATATTCCCGCTCTTTGAGAAACTGACGATAACGCTGAAGACCCTTAAACTTTAAAAATTTTATTCGCCCAGTTAAATTGCTTTGCACCTCGCAGTAGCGAGGATTTAACAGGGTAAACTCTAAAACCTTATAACTATTTTAATATCCAATCCCCGACTAGCAGATTCAAGATGAATTTTTTCATTTGACGCTAAAGCGACTACATTGTATAATTTAGCTATAAAATTAACTTGGAAAAAATATCATGGAAACAAAAAAAGAAATAACGAATGAAGATTTGGCAAGAATTATAGCAAATAGGTTTGATGAGGTGGATGAGAAAATAAATGCTGGTTTTCAAGAATTAAGGTTGGATGTTGCTAACCTCAAGACAGATGTTGCAAGAATTGACGCAACTGTGAATAACATCGAAGCAAATCTCAACAAGAAAGTCGACAAAATTGATCATCACACGCTTGATTATCGGGTGGAAAAACTGGAAGAAAAATTCGCCTAGCAAAAAATTGAAAAAACCAAAAATCAGAGCCTGGCTCTGATTTTTTTTGAGGTAAGAATGGGGTTTTTGGGGAGGTTACGAGGCGGAGTTCTCTCTTGATTAAGGATCACCTCTTTTTCTGCAAGGTCATTTCCCATTTTGGAGCGATTTTGAAAGTGTAGGGCTGGCCGATTTGCAAAGATTCAAACTCTTTCACTTGTTGCTCGTAATGAAAGTTTTTGTATTTATCAAAAACCCAATCCTTTGGCAAACCGATGAAAATCCAACAAAAGATCAAAACCGCCGCAATCTTTTTCAGTGACTTGTTTTTGGCATTCAAAAAAATCCAACCCAAGGAAAACATCCAAGCCATGGTTGGAAAAAAATAATATCTTCCGCCACTGCCACCCTTCATTACTTCCCATTGAGGCTTAACTAGGCTGACCTGCGGTGAAGCCATCCCGGCTGCTAAAATCAAAAAGGCAAAAACAATGAAAAGTTTAACTTCAATTTGAGCTTTCCAAAAAACATATCCAAGCATAAAAATTCCCAAGATTCCAAAGATAATCGGCAAAAAATCATTTTTCCAAGCTTCCAAGCCCATGACTTTTCGCATATAGTCGACACCCAAAATTCCTCTGACAAAAACATCCCCTGCCAGAATTTTGAAGAAATTGGAAAAACTAACGCCAAGCGGAGCAGTTGAACGTGATGCGTCACTGACAATAAAAAGAAAGCTGTAAATTTGAATTGAAAAGGTCACTAACAAAATCACGAATCTATCAACATATTTCTTGAAAGATTTGAGATAAAAATAAACTCCCGCTAAAGGAAAGGCAAAAAAACACAAACGGACCACTTAGCCCTGCTAGCAAAAGCATCACGCTATCAAAAATTTTCCAACCAATTTTTTTGCTTTCCGGGGCAATGATGATCAAAAACATCAAAAGCGCCAACCGCCACTGCACATTGGTCAAATTTGCGTGAGTCTCGCCTGCTCCCAAAATGAGCAGATATCCCAAACCTATCAGAAAGCGCAAATAAAATTTTGAAATCAACTCCCTAAAACGACTGGAAAGAAAAAACATTGCCGGCAAAATTTGAAAAGCGATTGCAAAAAGATTAAAAACCAAAGGCGCTTGGCCAATCTCAATCAAATTTCCCAAATATCCACCGACTCTCGAAACAGTTTGAAAATATTTCTGCTTAGGAACAAAAAAAGGATCGATTGGATTTTTTGCCTGATAAGCTTCTGAAAACCAAAAAACGCCATCTTCAGCATAAAACTGAGGATAGGTCACGACATCGACTCTTCGCAAAATCACAATCAAGACAAACAACGTCGCTATCAGAAAAAATTTCACATACTGATTGCTAAGCGCCTTTTTCAAAAAATCCATAAGCATAAAAAATTATTATTTTCAAAATTACGTTAAATGTTACAACCATTTTTCCCTCAAATATTCCCGCTCTTTGAGAAACTGGCGGTAACACTGAAGACCCTTGAACTTTAAAAACTTTATGGACTTTAAAATTTTATAACTATTTTTAATATCCAATCCCCTGCTAGCTGATTCGTGATGAAAAAGTTTCGCATTCGGAGTGCAAATGATTTTGTATCCCAATTTTCGAAGCTTGAAACAATAATCAATATCATTATAGGCAATTGGCAAATTCACCTCGTCAAATTAAATAAGTAAAAAATATTTTAAAGGTATTTTAATTGCATTTAGCTGTTCATTGTATTGCAATTCGGTTGTTTTTTCCGAGATAATAAAACCATAAATTGCCTTAACTTTTTCCGCAGTCTGCGCAACCTGTCGATATTCATCTTTATTGGCACCAACCTCAACTACAACTCTTTTCTCACCTGCCTTCACAATAAAATCCGCCCCTCCTTTAGCACTATCATAGGTAAGAGAAAAAATTGGTTGCTTATCACACAAACGATAAAGATACATCCCAACCAAATCTTCTAATAATTTCCCTCTAGCATTTTGGTCTGTTATAACACTACCTATGGTTTTATAATACATAGCCCTAAATGCTGGAGAGGAAAAAAGATATTTAGATGGTTTCTGAGTTACTTGTTTAAAATGTGAACCTTGCGGATATATTCGATGCAAAATTTCAGCCTGCTCTAATACTGAAAAGATTTCAGCAATCTTTGGACGAGAAATTCCAAATTTTGACGCCAGGGTTGTGAAATTTAATGCGTCCATATCAGCAACTGCGTACAAAATAGCCGATATCTTTCCTATAATGTCCGATGATAAACCACCCATTTGTGGAATATCCTTATTTATAACCCTGTCTAGCGATTTATTTATTTGATCATACACCAACGCTTCATTTTCCAGGGCTATCATGAAAGGCAATGATCCATAAAAAAGATAATTTTCAAAATCTAAGCGGCTAATATCGGCATAATATTCATCAATTTTTACTGTTTGCTTTTTCAGGTTATCAAAAACTTCCCTTGCGTTTTTACTAAAAAATACAGCTTCTCGCAATAATCTTGAAAAATCTTTTATTTCATTTTTACCATGGCGAATTTTCAAAAATTCAGAAAATGACAAGGGATAAATTTTTTCAAATATAGCACGCCGGGCAATATCAGAATTACTATTCATCAAAACAGCAGCACTTCCAGTTGAAAAAATAAAAACATTATGCGCCCGATCATAAATTGCTTTAAGGGTTGCTCCCCATTTTTCATCATATTGGACTTCATCTAGAAATAAAAACAAAGGCTTGTCAAGATTTACAATAGGACGCCCGATAATCTCCTCAAAAATATCAACAATCTCACTAATGCTACTGCCAAGAGTTTGGGTAATTTCGTCAACCGCTAAAATTAAAAAATATCCATCTACCTGCTTATTAGCAAAATACAACTGATGCATTATAGTGGTTTTCCCAGCACCTCGCAACCCTGTTAATGCAATCCAGCGATAAGCTTCTTTGCCCGCCAAAAATTTATCCAGATGCGACTGAATCCCTGTAAAGATATCACGCTTTGGACGCTGTTTATTTTGAGTATCAAAAACATAGGCCCTGGCTCTAAAGTCAGCCTGTGCCAATTGTTCACTGATATATTCTTTTATTCTTGCCTTATTTTGCATAGTATTTTTCACAAAGATTTAGTGCTAACTTAACTATACACTACTTTTCCTTTCAGTGTCAAGCATAGTTTACACTGATTTTTATTTAAGCTATTTTGGCTTAAATAAAGATTTTTTAGCTATTTTTATTGCTTTCTATTCCAGTATCTAGAATTTGTTATCCCACTTCTCTGCAAAATATGCCCGCTCTTTGAGAAACTGGCGATAGTGTGATTTGTGGCTCTCTGTTATTTCGTGTGGTACCTTTTGTGTCATTTCGAGTGAAGTGAATCGACTGAAAGGAGATGAACGCAGTCGAGAAATCTGCGTTAAATAGTCATAAAACCTAAATACTTGGCTCAGATCCTTCGATTGCATTCCAATGCTATCGCATTGTCATTTCGCTCAGGATGACATCAAAAAATAGGTCTCGGTGTGAAAAGCTAGTTTGCGCTTCTGTTAAAAGAAAAATGAAACTTATCCACCACACTGATTAGTTTAGAGCCTGATTTGTTTGACGTTAAAACAGTTGAGTTGTATAATTTAACCATGAAGATAACAAAATGCGATATTTGCAAAAAAACAATCAAAAGAAATGTGGAGAGCTTTAGTCTCAGCTATAGTGGCATTAAAACTTTTGCCTCTTTTGAACTTTGCGCTAGTTGCGGTGTGCCAATAATGAAATTTTTAAAAGATGAAAGGTTAATAAAAACTGAAAATAAAAAAGATGGAAGAAAAAAATAAAGAATTAAAAGAGAAGATAACAATGGACGATTTGGCAAGAATCGTTCAAGATGGCTTTCTGAAAATAGACGAGAGATTTGACGGCGTGGAGCAAAGGCTGGATGGTGTAGAGCAAAGGCTGGATGGTGTAGAGCAAAGGTTAGACAACATCCAGGCTAACCTAAACAAGAAAGTCGACAGAATTGATCACAACACACTTGATTATCGGGTGGAAAAACTGGAAGAAAAATTCGCCTAGGGAAAAATGAAAACAAACCAAAAAAACAAAGCCCGGCTTTGTTTTTTGTTTTCACTCTTCTTAATTTCTCTATTCCAAAATCTAGCATCCAGCATTTAAAATCTACAATCTATTTCTTCCCCCACTTTTTCTCCAAGTATTCCTGCTCTTTGAAAAATTGAAAACGCCCTTAATTTTTATCAGCTATTATTAGTTTTAAACATACATAGTTGTATTTTTCTATATTATAAGCTACAATTTAGAGGTATTATAATCAAAAAGTCCAAAAAAGAGCGATGGAGGTTTCTATAATAACAGTGACTTACAATTCCTCATCCTATATTATTCCTTTCTTGGAATCGATTTTTTTTAATGTGCAAAATGACCTACCATGGGAACTTATTTTAGTAGATAATGCCAGCACTGATGATGGAATTGAAAAAATAGATTCATTCATCTCAAAAAATGAATTCTCCAAAAAAATAAAGTTTCTGAAAAGCGAAAAAAATCTCGGCTTTGGAGGTGGAAACAATCTTGGAGTAAAAAACTCAAGTGGGAATATCCTTATTTTCTTAAATCCTGACACTATAGTAAAAGAAGGATGGCTTGAACCTTTGGTTGAGAAATTAACCGAAGATAAATCAATCGGAATTGTCGGCCCGAAAATACTCTATGGTGATGACAAGACTATCCAATCAGCTGGTGGATATATAGAAAAATGTGGGTTTTCGCATCATTTTGGTTACGGTGAAGAGGATAAGGGTCAATGGGATGAAGAAAAATCCGTTGATTATGTAACGGGCGCTTGTCTTGCCATCAGGAAGAAGCTTTTTCAGAAATGTCTGGGTTTTGATCAGAATTATTTCCCAGCTTATTTTGAAGAAACTGAGCTTTGCACTAAAATAAAAAAACTTGGGTATTCAATTTTATATCTGCCTGCCTCTTCGATTATGCATATGGAAAGCCAATCGGTCGGACTTCAAAGTTATAATTATTACTTCTGGTTTCATAAACATAGATTGCGTTATGTACTAAAAAATACACCCTTAATCGAAATCATTTTTTCCTCGATTCCCTTTGAAGCAACATGGCTATTTAGAAACTTTCTAAAAAAATCCTTTTTAAAAAAGAACGATTGCGTCCAAAAAAAAGAAAAATCAAGTCCTGAAAAGAAGGCTCTTTTTAAGGCATATTTGAAAACATTAATTTCGATTCCAAATATATTTTATTATAGATTTTTCAGATATTATGAAAGATAAAAGAAAACTGCTCATTCTTGGCAATGCCCCATTGCCATTCGAGAACACAAAAAAGAATTACGCCGCAGGAATCAGAACCTGGCAATTCGTCGAACCGCTAATAAAGTTTGACAATGGCTTCGAAGCAATCGACGTGTATTTGATTATCATGAGAAATATCTATAACACCATACCGAAAAATTTTTCGCTGGGTAATGTTCATTTTAAATACATAACCGAGGAAATCGCTCTTGATAAAAACTTTTTATCCGACAAAAATATAAATGATGAATACGAAGCGATTATCGGCATCAACACCTATCCCTCCTATGCCTGCGCAAAATTAAACACTCAAATTCCTTTTTGGGCTGATTTAAATGGCTATATTATGGCGGAAGCCCAGTCAAGAGCAGCTATAGAAAAAAGTGATGAAGTCTTGTATCTTTCTTGGCTACAAGAGTCTACCATCTTATCAAAAGCTGACAAAATTTCAGTCGTCTCAATGCCTCAAAAATTTGCCGTGATTGGAGAGTTAGCCGTACTTGGCAGACTAAACAATCTTTCAAACGGATACGACTTTGTGGAATACATCCCCGCGCCGGTTTTCAACCCAATTGAATCCCCTGAAACAGAAAATTTTGTGCCACCTTATCCCCTAGACAAGAAAAAGTTTAACATCTTTTGGAGTAGTGGCTACAACACTTGGGCGGATGTTGACACTTTATTTTCCGCACTCGAAAAAATCATGTCAAAATATCCCGATGTCGAATATATTTCAACCGGCGGAATAATCAAAGGACATGACGAAAAAACATTCGAGAAGTTCCTCGCTCTGATAGAAAAAAGCAAATTCAAGGATAGATTTAAATTTATTGGCTGGATTCCCAAAAAAGCCGTAGATTACTATTATATCAATTGCAATTTAGGAATTGTCTGTGATAAAAATAACTACGAAACTCTTATCGGCGCTCGCAATCGCATCAATGATATGATGCATTTTAAAATGCCAATATTAACCTCGCGCCTTTCGGAAATAAGCAAGATTGTTGAACGAAACGGTCTCGGAAGATGTTTCGAAATTTCAAATAGTGAAAGTCTTTTTGAAAAATTAGTTGATGCATACGAAAACAGAAGCGACTCTGCCAAATATGCAGAAAAAGCTTTCCAGTATGCCATGGAAAATTTTATACCTATAAAATCAACTACCCCGTTTAGATTATGGCTTTCAAAAGAGGAAAAGAAATCTCCTGACAATGCCAAATCCACACCACTAATACCGACATACGGGGATTCCAAGTTGGAACAATTCCTGCTTTCAATAAAAAGAAGCGGAGTTGCAGTGACAATCAAATATTCGGTCAAATTTTTTTATAAAAAAATCAAGAAAATACTGAAAATACTAAGCTAAAAATTTTATGAAGACCATTTCCATTATTCTGCCAGTCTTTAATGAGGAGGAAAATGTTCCCCTGGTTTATGGACAATTGAAAGAGGCGATCCGGGAAGCTAAAGATAAGTATCTATTCGAATTCATATTTGTTGATGATGGGAGTTCTGATAATTCTTTCCTGGTCCTAGAAAAAATCGCGTCACTTGATAAAGATGTAAAAATAATCAGTTTCTCTAGAAATTTCGGACATCAGATGGCGCTAACTGCTGGCTATGACCATTCGACCGGAGACGCAATAATTTGCCTGGATAGCGATTTACAACACCCACCGAAAATAATCCCCCTTCTGCTTGAAAAGTGGGAGAAGGGCAAAAATATTGTATACACAATAAGAAAGGAAAACGAAAGAACGCCTTTATTTAAAAAATACACGGCAAACTTTTTTTATTATCTGATTAACAAGATTTCAAAAACGCGAATTAACAAAAACGCGGCTGATTATAGGCTTATGAGCAGAGAAGCCCTGGACGCCTTTTTAAAACTAAGAGAAAAAGATCGATTTATTCGAGGCATGATAGGCTGGCTAGGATTTGAAACAGATTATGTTGAATATGAAGTGTGCGATCGAGCTCATGGAAAAAGCAAATATTCTCTGCTTAAAATGCTTCAACTTGCAACCGACGCGATTACCTCTTTTTCTGGAATGCCATTGCGCCTTTCTTTTATCGCAGGAATGTTTGTGGCGCTTTCCTCCTTTTTTTATGGCATATATTTAGTTGTCGCATCGTCCTTTTTCCACGTTCAATATGTCAGCGGCTGGGCTTCAGTCTTAGTGAGCATCTTGTTTTTGGGAGGCATCCAATTGATTTCCATTGGAATCCTAGGGGAATATATATATCGAATTTTCAATGAGATAAAAAACAGACCGCTTTATATCATCAATAAAAAGTTAAACATCAACTAAATGGACTGTAAAATCTGCGGAAAAAACCAAGTTTCAGCAATATATAATAATCTTCAAAAATGCTCGGATTGTGGTTTTATTTTTTTTGACAACGCTATTTCTGCCAAAGAAATTGAAAAACTATACAAAGAAGACTATTTTAAAGGCGAAGAATATCTAGACTATGAAAATGACAAGGATTTAATTCAAAAAAACTTTCAAAAAAGAATCCGCGATATCCAGCGTTATAGAAACGAAGGGAAGCTTTTTGAAATAGGCAGCGCCTATGGATATTTCCTCGATTTAGCAAAAAAGACATATGGGGTTGAAGGTATTGATATCTGTGAAGAACCGACTGAATTTGCAAGAAAAAAATTAGGTTTGAATGTTCACACTGGTAGTTATCTAGATTTCTCTATCAGTAAACCTTTTGATATTTTTTGTATGTGGGACACCATAGAACATCTACCAGAACCCGAAAAATTCATTGAAAAAATTTCGAAAGACCTAACAAGCGGAGGCTACTTTTTTTTGACCACTGGAGATATTGGTAGCTTGATTGCAAAAATACGAGGAAAACGCTGGCGAATGATCCATCCGCCAACTCATATTTTTTACTTCTCACAAAAAACAATTTCAACACTGTTGGAGAAGAACGGCTTTGAAGTTATAAAAATATCCCATCCGGGAATTTTAAGAAGTTTTAAACAAATATTTTATTCCATCTTTATTTTAAATAGAAAAATCAAGCTGCCGAAATTTATCCTAGACTTGGTCGAGAAAATCGACTTTCCTGTCTATTTGAACACTTTCGACATCATGATGGTAACTGCAAGAAAAAAATGACGATTTTTTATTTTATCATTTCATATCTTTTTCTTAGCACGACAGGCTTGTTACTGCTAAAGAAGACCTTGAGCACTCCGCCCACAAGCATTTCGGCTGTTCTAGCGTTACTAACCAATCCTCTTTTTGCCCTAGGTTTTCTTTTCTACGCTGGAAGTTTTGTAACTTGGATATTTCTGCTAAGTAAAAAAGATCTGTCTTTCATTTACCCTATAGTCATTGGCTTAAGCTACATTCTAATAATCTTTTCTTCCTTTTTTATTCTCAAAGAACAACCTACAATCTCAAAAATAATCGGCGCTTTCTTTATTGGAATCGGAGTCGTGATAATATCCTTAAAATAAAACGATGCCTAAGAAAATACATGAGAGCAAATGGTTCGAATATATATCAGCATTTTTCATTCTAGCCATTGTCGCGCTTTTTTTCTACAACATTATCATTTTTTCAAAATCAGCCGGCTTCCAATATGACATTAAGGATATCCATTATCCTTGGATGTATTTCAACGCTCAGGAACTTAAAGAAGGGCGCATTCCACTTTGGAATCCATACTATCAAGGAGGCGAGCCTCAACTTGCTAATATCCAAACCGCTTCCCTTTATCCCTTGAATATCTTGTCATATTTCACATACCAAGGACATGGGATATCCTATAAATTCGTAGAACTCAATCTCATTTTGCACTATCTGATTGGAGCCTTTTTTTTCTATGCACTTTTACGAATTGCATTCAAACTGAATAAATTCTCCTCCATTTCTGGTTCGATTGTATATCTGCTTTCGGGATTTATGGTGGCCCATGCCCAACATTTTTCTAGTATAGAATCAATGGCATGGACGCCACTTATCCTCCTAATATATCTAGCGTGCGTTAATAATGAGATAAAACTCTTTAAAAAGAAAACCAATTTTATCGCACTTTCAATAGCTTTCGCGATGCAAATTCTTGCAGGGCAAACCCAAATTTTTTATTATACTGTTCTATTTTTGTGTTTTTACGCTTTTTTCGAAATTATGATTTTGCTCAAGAAAAAAAATGGCAAACCAAATCTACGTAATCTCTCACATTTCATCCTCCCAATATTATTGCCAGTAACCATGGCTTTTTTTCTCACCGCCTTTCAGCTCATTCCTATGTTTGAATATCTCGGAAACGTGAACAGACAAAATTTCAGCTACACAGACACTCTTTCTTCGAGTTTAAATATTCCAAACCTACTGTCGCTTCTTGTTCCTTTTTGGACCGGCGGACATAATCTTTCCCAAACATGGCTGCCTCATGATTTCACTGAAGCATATTTTTATCTTGGGATATTTCCGATAATAGTTATTTTTTTCGCTTTTTTCTCAGACACGCGAAAGAAAATATTTTCCAATCCGCTTTTTTGGGTGTTTTCACTTTTCTTCTTAATGTCCCTAGGCCCTTTAACTCCTATCCATAAAATCTTTTATTCAATAATCCCCTATTATTCAAAATTAAGAAGGACTGTTAATTTTTTCTGGTTCGTGAATCTTGGACTTGTTTTGCTTTTTGCTATGGGATTGGAGAATATCCAGCTTTTCTTCTTCAAAGGAAAAACTAAACTTATTTCGAAGTTTCTTTTCTCTTTTGGCGCTTTTCTTTTGCTATGTTTTCCTGTCGCCATATCGACATATTTCCTCTATCCTCAGGGTAGGCAAGTAATACTTTCCCAGGAAATCTTGAGTTTTTTTATTTCAATTTCTTTCTTCCTTTTGATACTTCTTTTTTTTCTCTTGAAAACAGAAACAAAGTATGTTCAGTTTCTCTTGAAAGGCTTTCTACTACTAGCCATAATTACAGACCTGTTTTTATTTAGCTATAAACAAGCTTTCAACTTTTCAGCTTTCAATGTCAAAACCTATCTTACGCCCAATATCATCCAGGATAGAAAGCCGGTGCTGCCAGAAAAAATGGGAGAACCTTCAAACAGAGAACGCTATCGAGTCGCAATTTTCCCAGAATCCTGGCATGGTTTGGCTTATACTCATGCACCAAGCGTCCTCAGATTTCAAAATACTCTTGGCTATTACAATATGTATCTTGATTCTTATTCAAAGTATCTAGACAAAACTTTTTCAGAAAATGACTTTCTTAAATATTTCATGGAAAATTATTCCGATATCTCTATAGCTAAAATCAATATAAATCTCCTTTCCCTCTTAGATATAAAATATCTAGCCGTTGGAGAAAAAACATATTCTGAAAATGTCCAAGCATTTACCAATGAAAAATTAAAACCTGAAGAGGGATATTTTTCAGCCGAACATGAGGACCGCTATAAAATTATCGAGGTAGTCAATTATATGCCAAAAGTCTATGTAGTTTCAAATTATAAACTCATTGACAATATTGATGAATCCATTGAATTTGCCAGTGAAAATACTCCCGGAAAAATAATAGCTATAGATAAAGATCCTGGCTTTGCTAGTTTCAAAGACGGTTTCCAATCAGACGCATCCGTGAAATATTTCAAAAGTGACTCAATAAAGATAGCAGCCCGTTCGGATCAAGACGGGGTTCTTGTCCTTTCTGAAACTTATTATCCTGGCTGGAAAGTATACGTAGATGGAATTGAAAAACCAATCCTAAGAGTGGATGGGATTCTGCGAGGAGCTGCAATCCCAAAAGGAGCGCACACAGTAGAATTTGTCTTTAGGCCGAACTCATTCATAACGGGAATTATTATTTCTATCTGTGCCATGATTAGCTTACTTTCCTACTCAATATTTCTCTTCATAAAAAAGAGACGTCCTTAAAACGTCTCATGAGTTCTTGTCATCAAAAAATTTGTTATTTTCTAAGCAACTCCTTAAATTTCAGATATTTTTCTCGTAACTTCCAAAATTTTGATGTTTCAATAAGCTGAATATATTTATCTTTTTTTTCAATCTCAATATTTTTTAAATGAATTTTTTTTCTGAAACTATCTGGTGATTCTTGCTGAGCCTCTTCCCTTTCCTTGATTCCAAAAACATCCAAGATGGTCGTCAATTTGATATAATCCTGACTGGAAAAACCTTCGAGCTTTTCCAACTTTCTCGCACTTTCACTATTTTTGAAAAAATTGAAAATAGTCTCAATGGCAAAATGATCATAAATATGATTTTTCAAATCTAAAGCCGCTCTTGCAATATAATATGGCAAGAGATCTTCCTCGAGGGGATTTCTAAATTCCATGTTAGGGAAAACTTTTTCAAAATCGACGACTGACAACTTCAAATAATTCTCCAACAGCTTCGTTGCCTCCCAGGCGTATCGAATTCTTTTTGCAGGAGTATTTCCGCTCGAGTTGCTCTCATCTGAAAAAATCCTAAAGAAAGTCAATTTTTCTTCCATTATATGAGCATCATATTTTTGAAAAAATCTTGTCCAAAATTCCAAATCTTGGACCTGCTGAAATCTTGGGTCATAAAAACCAACTTCGTCGAAACACTTTTTTCGAATCATGACACTGGGATGACAAAGGCAGTTTCCCTTATAAAAAAAATGGTTTAGCCATTCAAATCTACAGCGATTTTCCTTATCGAAAGCACTGTAATAAAAATGGTCTTCATTCGAAAAATTTTCACTATTTTCATCTATAATAGAAACTTTAGTAAAAACAGCCCCGAAATTAGCGTTTTTGTCCAAAAAGGCAACCTGCTTTTCAAGCTTGTCGACTGAAAACAAATCATCGGCGTTCAAGTGAGCAATATATTCACCAGTCGCATTTTCTATGCATTTGTTCATGGCGTTACTCATGCCAGAATTTTTTTTCAGGGATATCACTCTCAACCTTTTATCGGATATCCTCTTTAATTCTTTTGCCGTGTTATCAGTCGATCCATCATTCACAACTAAAATTTCGAAATCTTGGAAACTTTGCTTCAAGACACTATCAATAGCCTTGGCAATATAGCCTCCGTGATTATACACTGGGATGATAACGCTTACTTTATTTTTCATTTATTTTTAAAAACATTTTTAAATTTTAAATAAACATCTCTCAATTTCCAAAATTTTGATTTCCTCATCGAAGCTATTTCCTTATCCCTGTCTTCCACTTTTCTACTGGCATCAGCAAATTGCTGAAAACGATATTCGTAAATAACTGGATGCACTATATCATAAATTCCTTCTTTTTGACTTTCTATCATTTTTAAATCAAATGGAATTGATTCACCTTGCCTTATGAACAAGAAAATATTTTGACGATACCACCATTCTATTGTGTCATTTTTCCATATTAGAGGTCTGAAATAATCAAAACAATCAAAACCTTCCTCTTTGAAAAGTTTTATCCAAAAGGATTGCGGGTTTTCGTTGATATGATTCGTGCCTCCCTGATTCGGAATTGCAGCACTGAATATAATTACGTCTGAAGCATGACATAAATTCTTTATGAAATTTTTTTCACTTCCCCTCTTCAAATGTTCAGCAACTTCGACTGATATAGCTAAATCGTATTTTTCTTCTTTTACATTTAGCTCCTCGAGATTACAAGTCGCAAAATCAATATTTTTGCTGATAATTCCATCTTTGGCCCAATCTCCGTCGAAACCTTTCAATCTTTTGACTCCGAGTATTTCTGCCGCATACAGCCAAGTTCCTTTCCCGCATCCAAAATCAACAACCGAACTTGGGCTATAAATTTTCCAAAGCAATCTCAAAATTTCATTCGCGGAACGCAATGAGCCATCAGCTTGAGAATCATAAAATCCTTCGTCATAAAACTTTACACCTTCATTCATAGTTTTTTTATTATTTTTTCGCGATAGTCCAAACTACCATAGGAAATTTTTGATCATTTACAAGGGAATGCTTTCTTTCATCATAGATGATCCATGAATCCAAATTCGCAATGACACATTCCCTGTTTCCCCAAGATCCAGATTTTATTTGATCAATTTTAAATCCTGCATCCTCTAAAAAATATCGCATACCAGTTTCAGTCCAGCGCGTACAATCGTTGGGCTCTGGATGGTTTCTTATCAAAAAAGGCGTGGTAATAAGAAAATATCCTCCGTCCTTAAGCATTGAAAAAATATTTTTTGCCGCCCTGGCTGGATAAATCAAATGTTCGAACACTTGTTCGGCTATGATAAGATCAAATTTTTCATTTAGCACATTTCTGCAAATATCAATATCTGGATAGAAAATAGATTTGTACTCCTTAAAACCAGCGCTTTCCCATTTATTCCCAGAAATTTCAAGTACCTTCATATCATTCTTGTTCTTAAGAGCTTCAATCATATCAGCAGTTGCAGATTCCATTATAATGCGACACCAATCGTTAGATTTATTAAAATTCCCTTTTTTATTCAAAAATTCTCCAAAAAGTTTTATTTTCATAGACATTCATTTATACTTACAGATGAATTAGAATCCACTAATCCCCAATATTTTTTATTTTCCCTATCAAAAACATTGATTTCCAAGGCATTCTCAATAATATCTAGATTTTCGTAAATGACAAATGATTCCTGACTAGAACAGGCTAGCGTTAGACAATATGACCCAGGCAATAAAGGCATGTTGCCTTTAAAAATAACTTCTACTGTCTTTCCTTTTTCAATTTTATCTATTTTTATTGGCTTCTTAGAATAAAGACTATGCATACCAAGTAGGCCATTTTTCAAATCATTAGCTTCTTTAATCATAACTCCAAACACAGGGTTTCTGACATCCTCGTTAAAAAAAACTTTCATGCTTATCTGAAAGGACTCGCCAACTGCCAAACTATTTTGGATATCCGAATCTTCTCCAATAAATTTATAGTTTACAATGCGGGCCATGCCATTTCCATATCTACCATTATCTTCGTCGATTTCAAGCTGGTTTTTTCCTTGCAATTTCCTTTTTTTATTTTTATTTCCCTCCTCTATTCTTCTGTTTTCATCTGAAATATTCACCATTTGATATTCATTGACAACTTTTTTGGGATTTCCCATAAGCACTATTTTTCCAGAATCAAGCAGAAGCGCACGATCACAATATTCATAAACGTAATTCACATCATGAGTAACCAAAATGACCGTCCTTCCTGAAGCTTTTGTCTCGTTGAAAATCTGAAGGCACTTTCTCTGGAAACTCGAATCGCCAACCGCCAAAACTTCATCCATCAACAGGATTTCGCGATTAGCGTGAATGGAAACTGAAAAAGCTAGACGGACTTGCATCCCGGAAGAATAATTCTTGAGTTTCTGATCAATGAAACGCTCGAGTTCGGAAAAAGCCACGATTGAATCGAATTTTTCATCAATTTCTTTTTTGGTCAGCCCCAGCACCGTGGCATTGAGATACACATTATCCCTACCTGAAAGTTCCGGATTAAAACCGATGCCCAATTCCAAAAATGGCGAAATCCTCCCGTCAATTTTCACGCTCCCCTTATCGGCCTGATAAATCCCAGCCAGAATTTTCAGCAAAGTTGATTTCCCGCTTCCGTTTCGCCCAATAATGCCAAAAAATTCCCCCTTTTTCACCTCAAAAGAAACGTCATCCAGCGCCTTAAATTCCTCATAGCCCTTGTTTCGTTTGAACACGCTCACCGCCGCCCCTCGCAAAGAAGATACCTTTTCGTGAGGTATTTTAAACGTCTTGGAGACGTGAGAGACAGAAATTGCAATGTCTGAGTCCATACTTTTAAATCCTAAATCTAAATTTCCAATAAAATCCCAAGTTCAAATGTCAAAAATTATGATTTATGATTTGAGCTTTTATTTAGTCTTTTCAGCTGAGTTATTGATTATTTTGGCGAAGATAAAAGTCAGTTCTTGCGCCTCTTTCCATAATATTCTACATTCAACTTCTTTTCCAGTAGCCCTGGCAATCATCCTCATCCAGTGCATAGTTTCCTTACTTTCCTTTTTGCAAATTCCAATCTTATGCCTAAAGTCTTTTTTTGATTCAGCGCAGTCAGCTTCCATATAGTTTGCCCCGACACTGGTCGCACTTCGTATGCTTTGACTTATCAGTGATCGAGTTATTTCATTCTTTTCAAGTTTTTTCAGAAAATCAATCACATCTTCACCGAAGACCGCTGTTCTTTCAACCAAGTTGTATTTTTTGTCATTTGGATTTTGAACTTTATTAGTCATTGGTAATTAGGATTTTGGATTTTATGATTGTTTTTAACGCTAATTGCAATATTATCTTCCATCTTAATATTGTAACTTATTTTAAGCTTATCTTCCACTGTTTTCGCCTTATTGACAAAATTATAGAAATTTCATATAATAAAATCAAATATTAGCCGAACACCGACCGTATGGCGGGTTTCCCGAAAGGGATAGGCTATTCCCCCTATAAACGGGGGTTTTGTTTTTTTATGGCTTATAACTTACGAACATATTTTTCTTTTATCAATTTTCCAACAATCCTCCTTGCCCATTCATTACCATCCTCACTATCCCTGACCAAACCGCAAATCGCATCCACAAGACGAATAAAGACATTATTTTCATCTTTTTTAACACCTCTTATTTTTCTTGTTCTTATATTTAAATCTCGCAATCCTTTGCTGAAAATTTCAACTTCTTTCTTTTTAAAACCATCCACAAAGATAGTCACCTTATAGTCAATCTTATTGGTTTTCTTCAGGATGGCCTTGGCTGTGGCAAAAGAAGTCAATTCTATATACTGCTTTGTTCCACCGAAAGTTTCAAAAAATATTTTTCCTCTCAGTTTTTCTGTTTTCGATATTTTTTCAATATATGCCTTGCGAAACTCATGATGAGCCTTGTTCCATTTCATGTTTCTCTTTTTAGTCTCCGTTTCGATCATTTCCAATTCTTCACATATTTCTTTCAATTCATTTTCCAAAATCAACACACTGACCACAAATAAAGTTCCTTTCGTATCTTGACCAGATTCGTCCACGTATGCATAAAATTTTTTCTTTTTTTCTTCTTTTTTAATACCCATACGTTTTTTAAAATCAGCCAATATCTTAAGTTGGCGCAAAGCATGCGGAATGATACCATTAACCCATAAATTCCGGTCAGGAGGCAATACTACACATCGTTAGGCGGTGATTTTTAATATCTAACATCTAATTTCCTCTTCTTTTATTTTTAAAGTTTTCAACAAAAAACCAAACTAGCCTTATTTGAGGCTCATTTTACCTTTCAATTTTATCATCATCCCACCCAAATTGCAAAACCACCCCCCCCCCCAACCATACACAAACCACAATATTCAAAATACTAATTGCATTATACCAAAATCCGACGACCGCATTTTTTTGGTATATGAAATATTAATTAAGTCTATTTCAAGCAAAATTGAAACATTTTTTTAGCCCCATTCTTTCAAGCATTGTCTTGGCACCAAATCCAGACGACCGCCCACCCAAGGCGGACAGGTCCACCCAAGGCGGACAGGCATTCAAGTGGCGCCAAAGAATTTTTGACAAAATTAAGGCGGGACTTTTCTGTCCCGCCATTTAAGCGTTGCCTGATATCAGTCTTGAGAAATCTGACACAAATACTCGTAGCTTTTCTTGATTTCGTGCTTAAATTCTTCATCGGGATGTTTCTGGGAATACTCAATGAGCACCCTGAAGAAATTTTTCCGATATCTGAGGTAATCACGCCATATTTTCTTAGGCACGAGTTTAAGTTCGATCTTCAGAGCTTCGAGACACCTGCCTTGCTTTCCGGCCAAATCAGTGAATTCAATAATCTCGTGAATTAACATGAATTTGCGAAATGCCTTCGGAACTTCTTCCGAGATAATCAGCTCCTTTTGTTCAGGATATCCCAGAAAACCAGGAAGATTTGGTTCAAAATCTTTACTCAATATCAGATATGCGTACCGTTTCTTTTTGTACACAAAAACGCCTCTTCCTATCTGATATCTTCCAACCATTTCCATCAAAGGACTTTCTTTTTGTGCTTTTTTCATAACCGTTCTGTTTTGATTCGAAAAAAATGCATTTATGATAACTACAAAAATTACAACAAAAAGCTAACTAAATCAACCATCTGTACAGGATGAGTACATAGGTGACAAGTCGTTAAATTGCATAGGTGTCTGATATGCGAGAGCTTCATGGGGTCTTTTGAAATTGTATTCAATAAGCCATTCAGTTAACTTGGGGTTGAACACCT
>Ga0265593_1000600_pt1 | contig 18849 bp, 16 predicted proteins | sample saktaG_8_FD_190136 | JGI IMG/M metagenome (GOLD analysis project Ga0265593, IMG submission 190136) | Saline water microbial communities from Sakinaw Lake, British Columbia, Canada - sak_2011_5_24_36m | ecosystem: Environmental > Aquatic > Non-marine Saline and Alkaline > Saline ...
TGTAATGGAGAATACATCTTCGATTGGCATAAGGAAGTCCTTCTCTCTTGCACGAAGTGGTAAAGGAATGTAGCTATCAACTGCATCCATAAGTTCCATGATTTTGTCAACCCACTTAGGTTCTTTATTCAGTCCACCAAGAGCTGATCCGCGAATAACAGGAACATTATCTCCATCGAAACCATAGAAAGTAAGAAGTTCGCGGATTTCCATTTCCACAAGGTCAAGAAGTTCTTCATCATCAACAAGGTCAACCTTGTTCATGAAAACAACTAACTGAGGAACACCTACCTGGCGAGCCAGAAGGATATGCTCACGGGTTTGTGGCATAGGACCGTCAGTAGCAGCAACTACGATAATAGCACCGTCCATCTGGGCAGCACCTGTAACCATATTCTTAATATAGTCAGCGTGACCTGGACAGTCAACGTGAGCATAGTGACGGTTAGCAGTTGAATACTCAACGTGAGCAGTATTAATAGTGATACCACGTTCCTTTTCTTCAGGAGCGTTGTCGATAGAATCGAATGAACGGTATTCTGACAAACCTTTTTCAGCCAACACAAGGGTTATAGCTGCAGTAAGAGTAGTCTTACCATGGTCAATATGACCGATTGTACCTACGTTACAGTGAGGTTTTGAACGATCGAATTTTTCTTTTGCCATTTTAATTAATGTTTATTGTTTTACTTTTTGTATTGATTTTAACTTACAAATCAGAGCCTTCGGCGAGAATTGAACTCGCGACCTCTTCCTTACCAAGGAAGCGCTCTACCCCTGAGCTACAAAGGCCTTCAAAGAGCGGAAGACGGGGCTCGAACCCGCCACCTATAGCTTGGAAGGCTATCGCTCTACCAAATGAGCTACTTCCGCATTTAAATGTTAATGTTTAAAAGTTAATGGCAAAAATCTGGATTTGAACCCAATTACTAAAACCAATAACCTAATCATTAAAATAAAAATTGTGGGGGGAGGAGGATTCGAACCTCCGAAGGCTTAGCCAACAGATTTACAGTCTGCCCCATTTGACCGCTCTGGTATCCCCCCGGTATTATTTTAAATATTGCAATGAACGTGAGCCGATGGAGGGACTCGAACCTCCGACCAGCTGATTACAAATCAGCTGCTCTACCAACTGAGCTACATCGGCCTTTTTTGTTCTCTGTAAAGGAGCTTCAAAAGCGGTCTTTTTGTGTTTATATAACTCAAATATTCCTTATTATCAGCGCTTTACAACCTGTTTATTACAAACAAAAGCAGTCCTTTTTGAAAAGGACTGCAAATGTACGCACTTAATTTGATTTACCAAACAAGTGATGAAAATATTTTCATTTATTTTTATTCGCCTCTTTGCTTCTCTTTATGTTTGGATAATTGTTTACGAAGTGCATCAACTGCTATATCTGTAGCTTCTTCAAATGATTTACTTTGCTTCTTTGCAAAAAGATCATTGCCTGGAACCAAAAGTCGTATTTCAGCAATCTTGTTATCATGGTCTTCACCGTTATTAACCCTTAGCGTAACTTCACTTCCAATAATTCCGTCGTACAAATCCGAGAGCTTTTCAACCTTCTCGGTAATGAATGAGTCCAACTTCTTATCGGTTTTAAAATGTACTGAATTGATGTTAACTTTCATGAGTCCTCCTTTTTGTTTACGCCCTTGGATGGGCTTGTTTGTAGATAGTTTTTAGTTTTTCAATCGTGTTGTGCGTATATACCTGGGTAGCTGCCAGGCTCGAATGCCCAAGTATTTCTTTTATTGCATTCAGGTCAGCACCATCATCAAGCATATGTGTTGCAAAAGTGTGCCTCAATACATGTGGACTAAGTTTACTGTTTGAAGCTATTAAAGAAAGGTATTTGTGAACAATGGTGTGTACCAGCCGTGGATATACCGGGAAACCTTTTGAAGTAACAAAAAGTGAATGGTTATTGTTTTGGGCAGAGTGCATATTTTCCGTTAAAAATTCATCTCTCTTTTCAAGATACTCTTTCAACATATTAATTACATTTTCTCCAAAAGGTACTATCCGTTCTTTATTTCGTTTTCCTAGTACTTTAAGAGTTCCCTTGTCAATATCCAAATCGGTAGTTAATATCTGAACAAGTTCAGTTCTGCGGATGCCGGTTGCATAAAACAATGTCAGTATCATTTTATCACGGCAGCCTTCGTAATCAAGTGTAAATTCAACTTTCTTAAGTAAATCATCCAGATTATCGCGGGTAAGAAATACCGGCAATTGCTTTGAAGTCCTCGGTGCTACAACTTTAAGCATAGGACTGTTTTGAATCAGATCCTGCTTTTGGCAATACCGATAAAAAGACTTGAGTGTGGAAAGCTTTCGGTTAACTGATCGCGAAGAGATTTTGCGATCAATAAGGTTAATGAGCCACGACCTAATAAGGTTATGATCGGCCTGCAGCGGATCGGTGATTGAATATTGCAAGGAGAGGAATTTGGTAAAATCATCCAGATCGGTATGATATGCCAGAATGGTATGCGCAGAAAAACGCTTTTCAAATGTCAGGTAATCTATATATTTATCCTTCAGCATCCTTCAAAATAAAACAGGAAGTAACCTTTGCCCCTCACTTATTGTACTTAACTAACGTTAAAAGTACAACAATAGTATGAGAAATGCAAGTATTACTTCCTGACTTCCGGAAATATTTCCCGGTTGACTACAATTCCTGCTGCTGCTGAAGCTGTTGGATATAAATTGCGTGACGAACTTCTTCGCGACGAACAATTGAAGGCTTTGTAAATTTCTGACGATTACGCAGTTCTTTTACAACGCCGGTTTTTTCGAATTTACGTTTCAGTTTCTTCAGCGAGCGGTCAATGCTTTCGCCTTCTTTTACAGGAACAATGATCATAATGTATAAACTTCCTTTCGGTTAAGTGATTAATTCAATTATTTTAAGGGGTGCAAAATTACTAATTATTTTCGAATAATAGCGTATGGATAAAAATATTTATTTCTAAAAACTGATATCCCTTAATATTCTACACTGTTTTCTGCTATATTTCTTTCCTGAAAACCCTGAAGCGCTTATGAGCAGGGATTTTAAGCCGCTCAATTTCAGCACGCATCTTATAATTATTTTCAAGAATCAGGTGTGCCTCAATATTTTTAAAATCTGCTTTTCGAGCTGATTCTATCAAACTTATTCCCATTACTACCTCCAGTCCGGTTCCCTGGTAATCGCGGCGAACTGCCCCAAGCATCAGATCTAACTGCTTCGTCCTTCTTGATGCCATTAAAATCTGGAAAATACCAATAGGAAAAAGGTAACCACGTGATTTCTGAATTCCTTTTGTCAGGTTCGGAATGGCAATAATAAATGATATAACTTCGCCTTCTTTTGTAATTACTTTTACAAATCGCGGATCAATGATGGGTAAATAACGGGAAGCAAATTCATGCATTTCAGTATCCGACATTGGAACGAATCCATATAAATCATCATAAGTTCGATTCACCAATTGAAGAACCGGTACTATATAAGGTTTTAGTTGCCTACGGGAGGTGAATTCAACCAATTCTGTACTATTACTGTAATTTGAGCGCTGCTGAATACGATAATACAATTCAGGCAATGCCAGGTTTACAGGAAATTTATACGTCATGCAATCAATTTCTTTGCCAAATCCCTCATTTTCGACTAGGCGAACCATATATGGAGGATTGCATGCAGAGTCGATTAAAGGAGAATAGTTAAACCCTTCAATGAGCAGACCCTGAATATCCTTATCCGAAAATCCGTATGGTCCTACCAGAAGAGCTATGCCTTTTTGCTTTGCCCAATCCTGAACGAAAACGAACAAAGCATGTGCTACTTCCTGGCTATCTATTGAGTCAAAATAACCAAACCTTGCGGTATTCTCGTTTCGTAATTCATTATACTGATTATGGATAATCCCCATTATCCTTCCTACTGGTTTACCATCAGCCAGAGCAAGAACCATTACGGTTTCACATGAATCGAATTGATGATTTTTTTTCGGATTAAAGAAGTTCCAATCGTCAGCATAGATTGTAGGCATCCAATTTGGCTCGTCCCCATGTAGTTTTGCCGGCAGATGAATAAAGGTACGTAATAGTTTACGGGAAGTTACTTCAACAATTTTGATATCCATTGTGTTGATTTTGTAAGGTAAAGAGGTCCGCAATATTAATGATTTTTTAATAACATTGTGATAGTTGAAAATTAAGAGGTAAAGATCAAAATGATAATTATTGCATCACTATGTTTATCAAGCACTTAGAACATTTTTTAGATCAGGTAAAAACAACTCTCCAAAGTTTTGGTTTTAAAGTATACTTTTGCACCTTAAATATACACTGAAATCTATATGAACATACAATACATTGGTGAACACATAATGGCAGGCTATTTAGGCCGGATATTTATCTGGATCAGCTTTTTAGCGTTAATATTTTCGGCACTTCTCTACATATATTCCCTCAAAAAAGCAGAAAAAAAAGCGCTGTATTCTAAACTTGCCGGCAACCTTTACAAGCTTCATTTTCTTGCTTTAATTGGTGCAATAAGTGCGTTATACTACCTCATAGGCAATCATTGTTTCGAATACTCCTACGTTTGGCAATATTCGTCAAGGGAAATGCCTGTTAAATTCATAGTTTCCTGTTTCTGGGCAGGTCAGGAAGGTTCTTACCTGGTATGGGCATTCTGGCAGGGAATTATTGGTTTAATACTGCTTCGGACTGCCAAAGATTGGAAAGCCTGGGTTATGCCTGTTTTTGCAACTGGTCAGTTTTTCCTTATTTCAATGGTTTTGGGATTAAGTTTTGGCAGTTTCAGTATAGGCGGCAGCCCATTCAATTTACTGAGAGACATGCCTTCCAATGCAGGCGAAGAACTCTTTAAACAGGCAAACTACCTGTCATTTCTAACTGATGGCAACGGATTAAATCCTTTACTCGAGAATATCTGGATGATCATTCACCCGCCCTCTCTTTTCCTCGGCTATGCTGTTACGCTGGTTCCTTTTAGTTTTGCTATTGCATCATTGTGGCGGAAGGAATATCATTCCTGGTTAAAACCTGCTATTCCGTGGACGCTTGCGGGCATTCTAGCTTTAGGTAACGGAATTATACTTGGTGGACGCTGGGCATACGAATCACTCACATTTGGTGGATTCTGGGCATGGGATCCGGTTGAAAACGCTTCACTTGTGCCATGGCTCTTATTGGTTGCTACGCTTCACAGCATGATAATTGCGAGAAAAAGGTTTAACTCTTACAATACAACCTATTTTTTCACTATCCTGGGATGGTTTTTCGTGATGTATGCCACATACCTTACACGTAGTGGTGTGCTTGGTGAAACCTCGGTACATTCATTTGGCGAGAATGCGCTGTCGGCACAAATGATTTTTTTCACTGCGCTTTTCCTTCTGCTTCCAATCGTACTATTGTTTTTACGCAAAAAAGAATTTCCTAAAAAAGACAATGACGATGTAATGACTCGTGAATTCTGGATGCTGATAGGTGCAATAGTTGTATTAATTTCTGCCTTCCAGGTAACAGCCACTACATCAATACCGGTATTCAACAAATTGTTTGGAACCGGGATCGCTCCACCGATTGATAATGTCCATTTTTATAATACATGGCAAATGCCTTTTGCGATAGTTGTTGCATTAGGAATTGCTATCAGTCAGTACCTGTGGTATGGGCCTAACGATTCAAAAAAATTCCTGAGGAAAATCCTGATTGCTTCCGGAATATCTGTAATACTCACCATTTTAATTGCATTGGGTGATCATGTAAGAGGAGCTAGCCTTCTGGTGCTTCTTTTCAGCATTATTTTAGCAATGGTGGTTTCAATTGATTTTATAATCCAGTATATAAAGAAGACTACTAATGTTGGCGGTGCATTTACGCATGTCGGGTTTACGCTGTTTCTATTAGGTGTGGTGCTTGCTTTCAGCAATTCACAGGTAATTTCGCGAAATACTTCGGGAATGGGAGCTGGTCAGGAAGCCGAAAACCAGGATAACCTGGTATTGGTGCGTGGCGTAGGGAAACCCATGGGGAAATATATGGTTACCTACACTAACTCGAAAACTGAAGGCAGGGAAACCTTTTACCAGGTAGATTTTGTTAAAATGAAAGATGCAGGAACAGGCAAAATTGATTTCTCTGTTCATCCTTCGTTAAACGTAAATACCCGTATGGGAAATGTCTATAATCCCGATACAAAACACTTTATCGATAAGGACATTTATACATTCCTGAGTTTTGCCCAACAAAATACAGGTGCTGCCGATGCAGAAGGCTACAGCAAAAGCGGTGAAGAATCAATGAATCTTAAAGATACCGTGAGAGTCAGCCGGAATTTTATAATACTGGATGACGTTAAAACAACGATGGTGAATGATGATGTAAACAACGCTAGTATTACAGCCAAATTTAAAATAATGAGCATGACTGCTGGCTCAATGGATACTGAAATCAAGTATGAAATAGTGAATAGTGAACTGAAACAGACAGACGCAATTATTGAGTCCTTGAACCTGAAGTTACGTTTCGAAGGTGTAGCAACCGATTCAAAAGCTATTCATGTTGGAATATACGAAAGGCAGCAGGATTATATTGTGATGAAAGCCATTGTTTTCCCATTTATTGGGATTTTATGGTTTGGAATTGTGGTATTGTTCAGCGGGCTAACCTATTCGATTATGCGCCGTACCATGGGTAAAAATAAAGAGAAGGAAACCAAGCAGTAATTCAATATCACATTTCCTAACAATATTGCAGTAATGCAGAAAAGCATTGGTAAAATTGCACTGGCCGGATCAGGGAATATTGCCTGGCACCTGGCTAATGGATTTAAGTTGCAAGGGTATGAGATTACCGGAATCTGGAGTCGTACTAAATCAAATGCTTTGGAATTGGCCGAAAACTGCGGTGCCTTGGTTTATGAGGAAATTTCTGACCTTCGAAAAAATGCTGATATGATCATTTTGGCCGTTGCTGATAATGCAATTGAAGAAGTAGCCAGCCATATCAGAAAATTCGATGGAATTCTTGTTCATACTGCCGGTTCAGTACCAATGGATGTATTAAAGGATTCCTTTATAAATTACGGCGTATTTTATCCCTTACAGACATTTTCGAAAGGAACACCGGTTGACCTTAGTGAAGTTCCATTCTTTCTTGAATCATCATCCAACGAAGTTTTCCAGGCTATTAAACAAGCAGCGTTGTCACTTTCTGCTAAAGTATACGAAGCTGACAGCCATCAGCGGATGCTTTTGCATGTTGCAGCCGTTTTTGCCGGCAACTATTCGAACCTGATGTATACCATAAGTAATGAATTGATAAAAAGTTCCGGTTTGCCGAAGGAAATTCTGCATCCGTTGATATTGGAAACTGCCAGGAAAGCAGCATCCGGCGATCCGTTAAAAATGCAGACCGGCCCGGCACGACGAAATGACACCTCCACCATCGAAAAGCATATCGAAACACTTGCATCCTTGCCCGAATATGCTGAACTTTACCGGCTCTTAGCCAACTTGATCAGCAATAAGTACAAATAGATAAAATCAAACGTCGTATGTCGAATTACAAAGAGAAGCTCTTAAAAGTAAATACATTTATTTTCGATTACGACGGAGTGCTTTCGGATGGACAGGTTATTTTAACCAGCGACGGAGATGCCTTGCGCACCGCCAATGTTAAGGATGGATATGCCATGCAGCTGGCAATCAAGAAAAACTATAGAATTGCAATTATCTCCGGAGGCTATTCCGAATCAATGAAACGCCGTTTTGAGACGTTGAAGATCGAAGATGTTTTTTTAGGTGTTGATAAAAAAATCGATGTCTACAATCAATATCTGAAAGATCATACCCTTGAGAAAGAGAATGTTCTTTATATGGGTGATGATATTCCCGATTATGAAATTATGCTGGCGGCCGGAGTTCCTACATGCCCTTCGGATGCTGTGGAAGAAATAAAGAGAATTGCTACCTATATTTCGCACCAGCCGGGAGGACACGGGTGTGTTCGGGATATTATCGAACAGGTTCTTAAAGTTCAGGGGAAGTGGATGAATGATGATGCATATCATTGGTAAACAATATTAAAAATTCAATGATGCAGAGACGCTATGCCTCGTGTCTCTAAATAACAGATTACATAGTATTTATAAAGGTTTTATTCAAATTGAATTTCCTTCTTTCAGCAATCCATAACCCAAAACAATATTTTCTTTCCACAAAATCAGATCAATGCGTACTATCTATACCATGCTGAGAGTACCTAATCTGCTGATCATAGCTTTTACTTTTTTACTGCTACGCTACTTTGTCTTTATCCCGGTTTATGGAGCTTATTCAATTATTTCCGGAATGCAGAGTTTGCATTATATGCTGATGATTACTTCAACAATCCTGATAGCAGCAGCCGGATACATCAGCAACGACTATTTTGATGTTTTAACTGACCAGGTAAATAAGCCTGAGAAACAATATATCGGTATACAGATGAAAGCTGGTACAGCACTTTCAACTTCTGTTTTTTTTAGTTTGATTGCAGTTTCCCTAGGTTCCTGGCTCTCAATTCTAACACAAAGCTCACTACCAGGATTATTGCTTTTGACTGCATTAACCGTTGCCTGGTTGTACGCATTAACACTGAAAAAGAGTTTCTTGTGGGGAAATATAGCAGTTGCAGGCATGTCGGCAGGAACTATTGCCATGGCGTGGCTAATCGAGAATCAGTGTTCGCAGGTTCAGGACGAACCGTTCAGAATTATTACCGGTATTATTTCTGCTATAAGCATATTTGCATTCCTGCTTCACTTCCTGCGGGAGATAGTGAAGGATATCGAAGATATGGAAGGAGACAGTCTGATCAATTGCCGGTCGCTGCCATTAGAGAAAGGCATTCCATTTACAAAAACAATACTGATTGTTTTCACAGCCATTACGTTATTGTTCCTCGTAATTGCTCAAATATACCTGGCTCAATACGGTAAAAATATTGCTGTGATATGGCTTTTGATCTGCGTTCAGGTTCCTTTGCTGTATTTCATAAAGTCACTCACGAAAGCAAATACAAAAACAGATTATCACAAGTTAAGCACATTGTTAAAGTGGATCATGCTGGGAGGAATGGGATCAATAATAGCGGGGCAATTCTAGGAAAACATTTTATTCGATTCTTTACTCCCTAACGATTCAAAGCACAAACCATTGCTAATAATATAAATACGACAAATCAAACTAAATGAAACAGGAAATACTCAGGCATTACAATTTATTACTTGGCTCAAAATCGCCACGCAGGCAGGATTTGCTGAAGGCACTTGGCCTTCATTATACACTTGTGGATATTGATGTGGAGGAAGTATATCCGCAACATTTGCAGGGTGCTGATATTGCCCAGTATCTTTGTGAATTGAAAGCCGATGCTTTTAACACAGCCCTTCTGACGGATGATTCAATCCTGGTTACAGCCGATACCATCGTTTGGCTAGATGGGAAATATATCGGCAAACCTTCGGGTAAAGATGATGCCATCGAAATGCTGAAACAACTTTCGGGAAAGCAGCATTCGGTGTTTTCGGGTATTTGCCTGAAATCATCGAAACGCAAAATTGTATTTCATGCACATACGCTTGTTACATTCAGGGAACTGGCAATGGACGAAATAGCTTATTATGTAAATCATCACAAACCGTTTGATAAAGCCGGATCGTATGGTATACAGGACTGGATCGGTTATATAGGAATAACCGGAATTGAAGGCTGTTACTATAATGTAATGGGATTCCCGGTTGAAATGTTTTATGAGCAATTGACTAAATTTATTGCAACCGAAGGTTAATCTCTTTGTAGTCAGGGAGCGACTTTGAGTCGCAGTTCGCAACAGCGAAAAGCTAATCCATCCTTATTAAAACAATATTACCCTTCTATTCTTAATAACAATTATGCATTCGAAAGCCCAGGACCAAATCACCTACCAGGTACCTCCCAAAGAGATTTATGATCTGATCATGGCAAAACCTGTTCCATCAGCCAGTATAGATGATGTTGGCAAATGGATGCTATTAATGGAACGTAACACTTTTCCAACTGTAGCCGAACTGGCCGAGCCCGAACTGCGGATTGCAGGTTTGAGGATCAACCCGAATAATTTTGCCCAGAGCAGAATGACAACCCTGGCAGGAATGAGCCTGAAGGATATAAGCACTTTACTGGAATATGTTATAAAAGGTCTGCCTGCAAATATGAGGGCAACCAGCATACAGTGGAGTCCGTCGCAAAATAAAATAGCATTTGCAAACCTCACTAACGACGCAGTTGACCTTTACGTGATAGATATTGCCTCATTTACAGCTACGAAAATAAACCGGTTGCCGCTGAATATTGTAACGGGTGGCACTTTTGCATGGATAAATGATACAAGCCTGATTTACAAAGCCACTTTTGCAAATGCAGCAAAACCCGTTAAACCGCTTGCTCCTACAGGTCCGGTAATACAGGAAAGCCTGGGCAAAAAAGCAGCTGCACGCACATACCAGGACCTGATTAAATCAGGATATGATGAGGCTATGTTCGAGTTTTATGCCAAATCACAATTGATTCTTACTGATTTAACAAAAGAAGTCAAAATTGGCGAGCCGGCAATTTACAGGAATTTCGTTGTTTCACCGGATCAGAAATACCTGCTTTTACAAACCATCGACAAACCATTCTCATATACGGTTACAGCATACGAATTCCCGCACACAGCATTTGTTACTGATATGGCAGGTAAGCTTATGAGGAAAATTGCATTAAATCCTTCTTCCGAAGGTGTTCCAATTGGTTTTGATGATTCACCGGATTTTCCCCGTAACTTTTCGTGGCGGAATGACGAGCCAGCTACTGTAACCTATATAAAAGCATTGGATGGAGGATTGGGCAAATCCAAATCGGAATGGCGCGATGCTTTGATGGCAATCAGTATTACTTCTTCTGACAATGAAACCGTAGCGGCAGAATTATTTAAAACAACTATGCGTTTCAAGGGAGTAAGCTGGGGAAATAAAAACATAGCTGTATTTTATGAGGAATCCTATGCCAACCGCAAATTCCAGATGAACCGGTATAATCCTTCCACAGGAAAAAGTGATTCACTCTTTGCCCGGAGTTCGGATGATTCTTATTCTGATATTGGAAATCCATTAACTCAGAAAAATGAATTTGGCAGGCAGACCTTAGTTGTACTTAAGGACAAAGAGCTCATACTAAACGCGGATGGCGCATCTGATGAAGGCGATATGCCACTTATACAGGCATTCGATATTGCAAGCGGTAAAACACGACTGATTTGGAGATGCAAAGCCCCGTATTACGAATACCTTGTAAAAATGATAGATCCTTCAAAGCTGAATTTCGTCACCGCTCGCGAAAGCCAGAAGGAAGTCACCAATTATTATTTACAAACCACTGTTAAGTATAAATCTGCTGATAAAGCCTTGACAAAATTCACCAATCCATACAATGAACTGGAAGGCGTGACCCGGCAGAAAATTACTTACAAACGTGATGATGGAATTAACCTGGCAGGTGATCTGTATTTACCAAAAGGATACGACGCTGCCCGCGATGGAGCTTTGCCTATATTGATCTGGGCCTACCCTATCGATTATAAATCAGCTGCTGACGCATCGCAGGTGAGAGGATCGAAAAATACGTTTACCCGGCCGTTTTACGGATCGCCATCACTTTGGGTCACTCGTGGTTATGCCATCCTCGACAATGCCGAAATGCCTATTGTAGGTGAAAATGGCAAGGAACCCAACGATAATTTCATTCCGCAATTGTACCTCAATGCACATGCCGCTATTCAGGCTCTAGTTAAAATGGGCGTTGGCGACAGCACCCGTGTGGCGGTTGGCGGACATAGTTATGGTGCTTTTATGACTGTTAACCTGTTGGCTCATACCAACCTGTTTAAAGCCGGAATTGCTCGCAGCGGAGCATACAACCGCACTTTAACACCTTTTGGATTCCAGGGTGAAGAACGCACTTACTGGGAAGCACCGGAAGTATATAACACCATGAGTCCGTTCGCTTATGCGGATAAAATCAAAACGCCTCTCCTGCTGATTCATGGGGATTCAGATAACAATACAGGAACATTTCCCATACAAAGTGATCGCTTATATAGTGCCATAAAAGGTATGGGCGGAACAGTGCGGTATGTATCCTTGCCTTTCGAAAGCCACGGCTATTCGGCAAAGGAAAATATCCTTCATATGCTTTGGGAAACAGACCAGTGGCTGGAGAAGTATGTGAAAAAGAGCGAAAAGTGAAGAGAGAATAGTGAATAATGCCCCTCGATTTCGATTAGGGGAATAAATAGTGAAAAACGAGAAATCCCTGCAATCTCTCAATAGCAGGGATTTTTAATTTGGGGGTGTTAAAGGTTGAATTTATCAAATAAAATCAGCAGAAACCAAGAAACTATTTGATCACTATTTTTTGCGTATTTATTCCCAAAGCATTACTAACCTTCGCCAGGTAAATACCTTTTTTCAAATTAGATACGTCGAATGTGTTCGATGAAGAATGTAACTTCGACTTAAAAACTTCTTTTCCTCTGGTATCAAACAATTTCAGGGTTAGATTTTTAGCGCTGGATTTTATGTCAACAATCAACTGCCCATTTGTAACCGGATTTGGGAAAATCACAAAATGATCCGGGCTAAAAGGTGTATCGTTAACAGAAAGTGCAGAAGCAGTATTTGTAAATACTTTGTACTGGTATGCCGATAGTGAAATTGTTGAGCCTAAACTTACCGATGCATTTGTGTAAGCATTAAACCATGAAGCACCAGCTATTCCATTCGGTAAATTGAAAGTTTGAGCAGAATTTCTAAGATTAGATAGCACAAAAATAGTGTCGGTTCCAGATACTTTTGTAAACGCACAAACGTCGGCATTATCGAGTGAGGTTAACGCACCCCGCCTTATGGCAACACTTTTATTCCTCAAGGAAATTATCTTTTTTATTTCTGGCGTAACCGTTAAATCTTTTGTCCAGTTGATATAGGAAGAAGTAAAAGGAAAAGGCATCGAAACCGTGTTGCCAACTTCAACACCATTGTAAATAAAGGGAACGCTTTTCATATATGCTATTACAACAAAAGCTGCCAGAACACCGTTTTTCCCGCCCAGGAAATTGTATGGTGAACCATCGCTTCCATACACATCGTGGTTGGTAAGATATCGAACTACCTGGTTGTTTGAACCGGCACTGGTATATTCAGAGGAATTTAAATTATCAATTGATGTTACCGATGCACCGTTTTGATAAATCGATTTCAGGCCACCGTAAAAACTGAAGCCAAAATTATAGTCGAAACCCGCAGTGTAATGCGTGCTCAGGGAACCTTCTGCCAATAAAAGCAGTTTATGAGTTGCGATTCCCCTTAAAGATGTGATCGCCTGCTGCCAGAAACTAATGGGCGGGTTATCGGCATAATCGCACCGGAATCCGTCAATGTTTGAAGTAAAAACCCAGTATCTCATGGCATCAATCATGGCAGTGCACATAGCTGCATTTGAGAAATTTAAGGCTGCTACATCGGCATAACTATTGAGTTGAATAATGTTCCCGCTTCCATTCTGTAGGTACCAGTCCTTATGCTGAGTAATCCATGGATGGTCCCAGGAAGTTTGATTTGCCACCCAGTCGAGTATAACCGCCATTCCCCGACTGTGAGCACCATCAACAAGCCGTCGCATATCATCCAGCGTTCCGAATTCAGAACCAATGGCATTCAGGTCCTTAATACAATAGGGCGAATTAACCGCTTTAGAGTCTTTACCGACAGGTTGAACAGGCATAAGGTAAATAACATTTACTCCGAGAGCTTTAATACTGTCCAACCGGTTTATAACACCCTGAAAATTTCGTGTTGAGCTGAAGCAACGCATATTGACCTGATAAATTGACGCATCGCGCGGGTCGGGTACGCCTGCGAAAGGTGTGCCATATTGTGCCGGGTCCTGAGCATAGACAAGTGTACTAAAGAGTAAACAACCAAAGAGAAAGATGCGGGATAAATACCTTGAAGATTTCATTAAAAAAATCGTGTTTGTATACAAATTGTGTTTATTGTGAACGCTGATGTATTCTGGTTAATTGATATAAAATGTTGAAAAAGCAATGTGGTATTGTGCTTTGGAATTTACGTTTTGCTACAATCTCTGATTTCACCCTTATTTATTGCTTCCGGGTATTCCCAGGCAAAACATATATTTCATCAGCACATCAAAGGTAAGGTTTAAAGCTATTATTTTCATTCGATAGCATAATATAAAATCAGGATCAGAACTTAAATTTAAATCATTGTATTATTTTTCGGGCAGTTTATTCCATGTAAATCGATATATCTTTTTATATAGAAAATTAATATTATAAATAGATTAAAGAAATGGCAATCGACTGTTCCTGTTTATTGAATTCAATTTTTGCATCATCATATTTTGGTGGACCGAAGTGGCCCTTTGCATTCTTTGAAACTCCCATACCTTCTTTGGGCATTCCAATAAAATTGGTTTTCAGATTTTTATCATTATCCTCATCGTGGAACACATAAACAGCATAGGTTCCATATGCCAGGTTTGTAAAAGTATATTCGACCGAATTGCCTGAAGTCTTCACAAACCCGGACAAAAGAGCCTTTTCGGTATGTGTAGGGAAAGCATCCCCTGAGTTAAATAAGAAAAATCCTACCTGGCCGGTCTTGCTCTTGAGATTATTTACGACAACTTTAAGGTTTCCTTTTTTTACCTGTGTCTGACTTGAAGCTGAGAGACTTGTTATCAAAACAGCTGCTAAAAGCGTTGATTTCAAGAAACCTGCAACAATTTTGAAGTGATTCTTATAAACTTGCATTTGAGTGGGCGTTAATGATTATATAGTCTGATTATTCTAACAATGCGTTATAAATGGCAGATAAGTGCGGATGCGAATTTAATACGAAAATAACTACAGGTAATTAACAACTATTGGAGTAAATGGTTCCGGCCTTCAGCAGAAAACTATGAGTAGCTTTAAATGAGAAATCCAATTGTCTGTTACGCCGTATGATGCTTTTGAGAAATCCGGCATGTCCATTACTGATAACCTTTACAACACTGCCTTTTTTGGAAATTTGCCAAGAATTTTGTATATTAGTACTCTCAAATTTATTCCTTTAAACAACGTAACACCCAAGGGAATTATGAAAAAGAGAGATCGTTCAACTGAAGTTGCAGATTTGAAAGCGATTGCCCATTTTGAGGATGAACTTGTTCTTTTTATTGACAGTGAAGACCCGAATGTGCCCGCGTCTCTTTGTGTTCAGGCTGATTTTGACAGCGGGCAGTTTGGCCCCGTACAACCAATGGGAGTCTACCTGGAATCAAATTCGTACCAGCACATTCATGACGGAGACAGGCGGATCTCGTACCGACAGCGAATCCATAATGAGATGGACCCGGATGTGGTAGCTGACATGCTCAGGGATTTTACTGAAAAACGGCTGATCAAGCTGGAAAACATAACTTTGTTCAGGCATAATTTCCCGGAATGGGAGCCTGGAGGTTAGAACTGATTATGCTATTTAATTCATTAAACAAGCTATTAACCTTTCTGGCGAAAACATAGTAACAGACCGGACTGAATAAAACATGTGACCCATGTCAATTAAGCTGTTTACAGAGTAATAATGACTTTCCCCCTGGGCCTGCCTTTTTCCGCAAATTCAAATGCATCTGATGCCGTTTCCAGTGTAAAAATATTCTCTATAACCGGTTTTAACTTCTTCTCACTGAACAGTTTCTCAATCTCTTCGTAATCTTCCTCTCTTTTACGCATATTCATGGAAGTGATCTTTTTGCGCGAAAACAGCCAGACTATATAAGTTAAGAACGCCGGAGCCAGCAACAACAAGGGCGAAGCATAGGTGCCATCTTTTTTAAGTAAGCGGAAAATATCTTTAAATTTCATCTGGCCCCATGCATCAAGAATTGCAACATATTCGTCCGAAACATTTTTCATATCCTCCTGCCTGTATCCGATAATTTTATCTGCGCCCAGCTGTTTTGCCAATCCGCTGTTTCCTGAACTGCACGATGCAGTTATAACAGCTCCTGTTGCCCTTGCAATCTGAACGGCAAAATGCCCGACTCCACCGGTTGCACCATTTATCAGCAAATTGCTTCCGGCTGTTACACCACATCTTCTGAGTCCATTCAATGCCGTGAGAGCTGCAACTGGAAGTGATGCCGCTTCCTGAAACGACATTCCATCGGGGATGTGTCTGGCATTTTTCGGTTCTGTTACAAGTAATTCAGCCAGGGACCCGGGTTTCCCGCCAAAAATAGACACTGCACCATAAACCCTGTCGCCTTCTTTAAATTTAGTATCGCCAACAGCAGGTTTCCTAACAATTCCCGCAAAATCAGTACCTACAATCTTAGGCAATTTTGCTCCTGGCAGAAGCCCTGTATTTGCATTAAATAATTTATAATCAACAGGATTTATTGAAACCGCTTTTACCTCGATCAACATCTGGTCTTTGCCGGCAACGGGATCAGGCAGATCGCCATACACACCGGTTTCTGATTTCTTAAAGGATAATTTATAATATGCTTTCATCTGTGATTATTTATTTTAATGGATTTCTTACCTGCAAAACGAATGGTTTGAGTTTTCAGGAACCAGGTTATTTCAAAATACTATTACACGTTTTTACCCATTTCAAACGCTTCATTCATAACAGGCTTACCTTTTACATCTCCTTTTTCAAAGACACCGGTTCCCACTATAATTCCTTTTTCTTTTGGCTTGCTCAGACAAGAAGTAAAACCACGGAATCCTTCAATAGTTCGTTCCATGGCCGGTTTGCTGTTAACAGCAGCAGTAGCTATGAAATAAAACTCCTTATTGCTGATTTCGGTATAGCGGGCACAGGTTCTGTCAATGAGGGTTTTCATCTGTCCGCTCATGGTGTAGAAATATACTGGTGTAGCCATAACAATTGTATCGGCTGCAATCATTTTCTCCAGTATTTCGGCCATATCATCTTTTTGCGGACAGCTTTTCCCATTAAAGCAAGAGCCGCATCCTGTGCAGTAGTTGATTTTCCTGTCTTTAATAAAAATCTTTTCAACCTGGTTTCCTGCTTCCTGTGCTCCTGCTGTAAACTGGTCGCTTAGCAGGTCGGAATTTCCACCTCTGCGCGGGCTGGACGATAGAACTAAAATATTCTTACTCATCTCGTGTAATTATCGATTAATCAGTTTTGCACTGCCACTCGAATATCTATCACCTTGCAACGGGATTTTAGATGAAGCAGTGTTAATTTCCAGAAGCTCATCTGATGTGAGTTCAACTTCTACGGCTCCCAGATTCTCGGTTAAGCGATGCAACTTCGTCGTTCCCGGAATGGGAACAATCCATGGTTTTTGAGCCAGTATCCAGGCAAGTGCAATTTGCGCTGGCGAAACATTTTTTCGTTTTGCCACGGCAGCAACAAGGTCAACAAATGCCATATTGGCTTTTAGGTTTTCGGGCGACAAACGTGGCACTGTGCTGCGGAAGTCTTTGCTGTCGAAAGTGGTATTCTGGTCCATTTTTCCAGTCAGGAAACCTTTGCCCAGCGGGCTGAAAGGCACGAAACCAATTCCAAGTTCTTCGAGTACAGGTAATATTTCCGCTTCCGGCTCCCTCCACCACAATGAATATTCGCTTTGTAAAGCAGTAACCGGCTGCACGGCATGTGCGCGGCGGATAATTTGCACTCCGGCTTCGGAAAGGCCAAAGTGCTTTACTTTTCCTTCCAGTATAAGGTCTTTTACGGCTCCTGCAACATCTTCGATAGGTACATTCGGATCAACACGATGTTGATAGAATAAATCGATGGCATCTATTTTGAGCCGTTTCAGCGATGCTTCAGCTACTTGCTTAATATGTTCCGGGCGGCTATCGAGTGCTGAAATACCAGTTGTATCAAAACCAAATTTTGTAGCAATCACTACTTTGTCACGAAAGGGAGCCAATGCTTCACCTACAAGTTCCTCGTTTATATACGGACCGTAGACTTCGGCAGTATCAAAAAAAGTTACTCCACTTTCTACTGCTTTATGAATAAGAGTTATCATCTCGCTTTTATCGGAAATAGTTCCGTAGCCAAAACTCATTCCCATGCAACCAAGCCCGAGAGCGGATACTTCGAGGTTGCTGTTTCCTAATTTACGTGTTTTCATATAAATATCTTTAATTCTTAGTTTCTGATTTGAGCACAAAAGTAAACAAGCCTGTTGCAGGGGAATAACTAAAATAAAACAGGAACTTACGAAATCCAAACATTCGGAAGCGACCCGGGTTAAAGCAATTTCAAACGAATTACTTTGCTTTAATATCGTATGCCATCAAAGCATTGTTGTGCCTGAGATAAAGAATCCCGTTGTGAATTACAGGGTGTGCCCAGAATGGACCTGTTGCGCCCTGTGTTACCTGGAAACTGCTAAGCAGATCAAATTTTTCGGGATTAACTTTTAGCAGACCAACATTCCCTTTCTTTTCATCATAAATATACAGCATGCCCTCGGCAGCTATTATGGAACCTTTACAATTCCATTTCTCTTCCCACATTTTTTTACCGGTGCTCCATTCGATGCAGCACCAGTTGCCTGTGCTGTTGTTCAACCAGTTTGAACCATAAATATAACTATCAACCAGCACCACTCCTCCGTGGTGATTATCCAGAACACTGTCGGTCCAAACTACATCTGCGCTTTTTCCATTCTCTGCGATTTTTACCATCA
>Ga0265593_1000601_pt1 | contig 18840 bp, 24 predicted proteins | sample saktaG_8_FD_190136 | JGI IMG/M metagenome (GOLD analysis project Ga0265593, IMG submission 190136) | Saline water microbial communities from Sakinaw Lake, British Columbia, Canada - sak_2011_5_24_36m | ecosystem: Environmental > Aquatic > Non-marine Saline and Alkaline > Saline ...
CGATAGCGTCTTCGTTCGTTTTAATTTGGGTATCAAGCAATACTTCAACCGCTTTTACGTCTGTTCCTGCGTCAATATAATTCGTTCCGTTGTGAGTTACAGGTAAATCTTCAGCGTTAACTAGCGCTGCAAGACGCGCTATTTCGCTGTCTGCTATAAGGCTTTTGTCTGTAACTTTATCAACCTTACCAGCTAACGCCGTAACTAAATCAACACCCTCTGGGTATTCAGCAAATATTGCTAATATTTCAGTTATAGTATTAACAACCTCGTCTGCGTCCTCGCCCATTATAGCCGTTAAGGCGTCAAGATTTGTTTTATCTGTCGCGCTCATCAACCCTGCGAGTGATGTCGTCGCGTTACCAAGCCACGCACGGAACTCCGCTAACGTAATGACTGTTGCCGTTGTATTATCATAATATGTTATTGTGATTAGGTCTGTACCTGTTCTGACAATGCTTTTAACCATATTGGCAGTCTCAAGCGCTGTGACGTCCGTATTCACTAAATCTAACTGCCCTTTATTCACCGCGTCTCCTGCTGAAGTTCCATCGGCAACATTGACTATTTTAGCACTATTAACATCAATTCCTAATTCCGCCACAATTTGTTTTAAGAACGTATTTACTTCATCGAAAGTATTCGCTAGTTCTTTTACCGCGTACGTATAATTGCTTCCGTCATAATTAAAGATTATTTCTGTTCCGTCAAATGTTATAACGACGTTTCCACTGACATTATATAACGTTATACTATTAACATTATCAATATCATTATCGTTCATGTCCAGGTCGCCGGTCATGGTATCTCCGGCCTTGTTAAGTTTCAGCGCTAGTTGTTGTAAGATAAGTTCTGTGTTAGTCGGCTCGTTAGTTGGGTCTCCTGTATAAATTCCAGCTTCCAATCCGAAATCTACCGCCGTTGTCGGCGCTTTAGTAATACCTACAAGATACTTATCTTCATAGTCTATCCACGTTGCTGTACCGTCATCGTAATACCAATCCGTGTCAGTATCTAGCACGCGCACGTATTGCCCGTCCGTTGCGTCCGGATATGATGCCGCTAGTAATGTCGCGATGCCTTCTTCGGTGTTATATTGTACTACACCGACACAATCTCCATCAATGTACCAAAATTCACACACAATCCTTACGCCTGTACACTTCATGAGTGACATGGCGTTGAGTACTGTTCCAGGTACTACTTGTTGCCATTTACTATACCCAGTCAAGTCGCTAGTTAACGGTGTCATACTCAAGCGCTCAGTCGAGCGTAGTTTTGGATTCACTACGCTGTCCTTTAGCCCTTGATATATAATAAATGCTGTATTGATATCACTTACTGGCGCATAAATCTGTACCGTGTTCGCTTGTTCAGCAAACGCTCTAATCGCTTGGCTTGTCGTTGTGTCTATCGTCAAGTCTTCCTTGTACTTGATTACATTCAGATTCATTTACTTTCACCTCGTTCTCTTTCTTTATGTATGTTAATACCATAGTATCTTCAACTTTGAGTCTCATTAGATATCAACCCTATCAAAGTTATAACTGCAAGCCGTAATTTGGAATGTACCGGCGTTTGTATATGACACAGGAGTTTCAAAATCATATTGCACTAATTGATCGCCGAGCGTCACGCCTAGCACTGAATTAAATATCAGCACGCCTTTTACTACGGTGTTAGCCGTTACTGTGAATGTTGGGCTTGTATTAAGATTAGCAACAGTTCCAGGCAGAGACCATACAATCGCCGTTGGTGTATCAATCAGCGCGTCAGCCGCGCCACCTACACTACCATAAATACCCATTCTGTTATATCCTGCTGTATACGCCGCCGCGTATTGCCCTCCGATTACATTAAGTAAAAAGTTTTCTCCGTCTTCTGTTAAATAAGCCATTCTTGTTTCCTCCTATTTTCTATTTATGATACTGAACCGGTTGCGTTGACTGTTGCTGAATAGTTCTCGCTTGCCGATTTAACTCTTACATACAATGTTTCACTATTTCCTGTTGTGTTAGTTAATACAACGTTCTTGCCACCTGTTGACGCAAGTGTTCCTTGACTTGTTGTCGGTGTTGCGTTTCTATCTGCGAACACTTCTACAAGTAATGATGAATTATTAGTTACTAGGAAAGTGAATTGATGGTTAGGCGCAGAATAAGTATAGTTTGTAAATTGTAACGTTGGTGTCGTAGTATTTTGTACCTTGCTGTAAGTAACTGTTACTCTGTCTGTTTCAACCATATTCAATGTTGCTGTCTTAACTTCGTATTCTACCGCTACATAACTCAATGTCACAATGTCGCTTTCTCTTATATTTATATTTCTTGTATTAGCTTCGTATTCAAGCGCCGTGTAACTTAATGTCATTGTATCGTTCTCTGACATAGCAAACGTTAAATTTTCTATTGCTTGATATGTTAATACGACGACATCTTGTTCTCTCAACGCCAATTTTTTAGTTATTACAGTTATTGCCTGGATATATCTGTCATCAATGAACTTAAAATCAATATCATTCATATAATTATTTCCGGCTATAACGATTTCGTCATTATACGCTAGCGCCCAAAATTCAAGCGTAGGCGTCGTTATGGTATTACCACTAATTGTTATACCACTTACTTGTAAAACATCGTTATAACGAATTTTCTTATCAAATATCGTGTATTTCGTGATACCGCTATACAATTCAAGTGTTGGCGCGGTGTCAAACTCATAAATCAAGTTGTTATACTTTGTGAACGCTGGACCTATAATGAAATCTTCATCGTCGCTGTAAGGTATCAATTCAATCGTGAATCCTAGCGCGTCGTCGATGTTCTTGTCAACTGGATAGGTTTTCAGTTGAGTGTACGTTCCGCTTTCTCTTAATATTTGAGGATAGTATTTCAACGTGGAAGTATCAGTCTTTAATGTAATGTCATGCGCCAAGCTAAACCTAACATATGATAACGTAAAATCATCTTGCACATATTTAATTGGATTCTTATACCACGCATACGTTCCTAGTGACGCCTCTTCAATCTTTAGCATACCGTTTCCAGCAACTAGAGGGTCGGCAAACCCAAAGTGCATCGCTATAACATTCCCTGCTCCGTTTCCAAACACTGGTGCGTTGATCGCTGTTGCCGTATTAAGAAATATGTTTGGAACAGGTTCTGCTGGTGTCAACGAAGCGTTGTATAAAGGTTTATTGTAATCTGAATCATAGTCAAGTATGTTCATCGCAATCAATTTACTTATTGCTGTAAAATAATCGCTTTCTACTTTCGTGTTCGTTCCTGTATAGAACTCTAGATATTTTCGGTATACAAAATTACTTGTCAATCGCTTTCCTGTATAAGCAAACGCGCTTGGTTCTCTTGCTATCGAATATTCTCGAGCGATATTCGAAAAGTCTTTTGCGAAGTCTGCTAGACAGTTTACTCCTGACTTGTCAAATGTATATCTGATATCAATAATGACCCAATCCCCAACATAATCTCCTAGTTTCCAGTAAGTCTCTGTATAGTTGAACCACTGGCTAACTCCTTTTATTTCATTGCCAATTCTGTTTACTATTGCGTTATTATTTTCAAGAAATCTAGGTAAGTCAATATAACTATCTTTCTGGCTGTTTAATAATGTTGTTTTATTGATAGAACCTATATAATTTCGTTCTGATACAACGTCTACATCGCGTTGAGGTTGATAAAAGAACCTACACTTGATATCTTCCGTTGTTTCTGTGAGCGTAAAACTAAAACTATAATCATTTGGGCTTGTAATATACTCTGGTAACGGGTGCAATAACAACGCACTTCGTCTCACAAACTGAAATATCGCATTTCTCAACGGTAATATATCAACTTCGAACACTAACAGCGCTTTTACATTATTATATAAATCAGTTATTGTGTTTTTACCTATCGAATAATGAACGGTGTTTTGTCTGTAATATGTTGGCTCGTTGTATCCTGGTATGTATTCTGGTAACGGATTTCTAATAACTCCGTTATAATAATTGTTCTTCAACGCCTCCCACTCTTCGTCCTTGATAACTGCTTCTGTGAAATCGACGTCAATCGTATCATTAATCACAACATAGTCCGATATATCGGTATCGTAGTACTGAATATTGATAGGTATATCAACCGCCAACGCTTTAGATATCCCAAGTATGCCACTATCAAGTTCAAACTGTAAGTCGCTTGTCTTGAACATTTCGCCTTTGATTCGCGGTGTTATGTGCCCTGTTTTACTTGGATACCATATACCGCCTATGTTCTCGTTCGTAGCATTGCGCGTCCTTGACAATATCTCGCTAGCGTAATCAACATCGTTGACTTCACTTTGCTGGTGTTCTGTTCCTAATGTTACCGCAGAACTCTTGTCCGTATACTTCTCATAAGTCAATACCCAAGTATTACTCTCTCTAACGTAAGTCGCTCTAGGTATCGCATCTATTCTTTTATATAAGTCATACAATATAACCGCAAAGTCTTTGTCTGAATATTCTTTGTACGGCATCTTCGTATCATATATTGTGTCTGTGTCATCATAACTTATAGTAATGTCCTGATAGAATCCTAGTTCTTTCTTGTAAATATCAAGTATTTCTCCAACTGTTTTGGATACTATTGTAGTGAATGATCTATTCGCTGGATACACAGTAGAGAAGTACGCCATATTCTCAATCATTGTGATTTCGTGTTCGTATAATCCATTTTTCAGTAGTAATGGCACATCACTTTCGACTAAGTACTGATATGTATCGACACTGTTCACTGTAATATCAATGATAGAGTAAGGCTCATACCGTGTAGCGATTGTATTCAGAACTTTCATATTTCCGAAATCGGCAGTTTCTTTTCTGTTTCTATCAGCCACTATCACACTAGCCAATGTCACAGTAACATTATTTATTTTTACACTAACCACTGTATACACCCGTGCTGATGCCAACACGCTTGCCTCTCAATTTATTGTTGAACGCTATGGCTTGATTTTGTCTGTTAAGTTGCCGTTGTGCTGTTATACCTTGAATAACCGCTGTCGCTCCGACAGCTAATGCTGCAACAAAACCACCTGTCGCTATTGCAACTCCAATTCCTAGCGCTCCTAGCGCGTTATTGATGTCCGTTTGCAAGACTTCGTTTCCTGTCGTTGCAGTGATTTCTGTTCGCGCTGCATTTATTACTTGCTTAACCATTAGCGCGCCTGTACTTATCAGCGCGGTGTTTTTTAGCAGACTTCTAGGTTTTACGCTAGTTGCTATTTCGTTTGATGGAGATAGTGGCGAGTTAGGAGTATCACCGGCCATTTCTTTCGGCATATATATTGTCCATGATGATTGATTAAATGTTGCTGGCATATTCTCACTCCTCTTATGTGACTTCGACTAATTCCAATGTAATCTTTCTAGTTGAATTTCGTTTATATACTTCACTACCGCTACGTACCGCAACAGTCCATGTGAATGTATCGCCTTTAGATGTCGTCTCTGTCAACGAGTATGTAGAAGATAAAGTTTGTTGCGAGCGCGATTCTTTGTACATCTTATATTGCGTAGTGCTTGTATTATTGTAATTGAATGTCACAGTGAATATCTGCGCTCGGCCTATCGGCTTGTTATAGTCATTCGTTGTTGTCGTTTTATTATCTGATGTATAGAATCTCTTTGTTGCGTTGATTAGTATTTCAACCCAATCAAACTCTTCACTGTCAATTTTGAACACACTATTCTGCGAGAACTCATACGCTATTAACGTTTCCGTGACATTCATAGTCACAATCACTAGCATATACTTTGATTTCCCCAGCACTTGATACCCTTGATAATCTGGCGGAGACACTTTATATGAGTAGCGTTTGGTCGTTGTTGTTTGGCTACTGCCATTCAGTGTTGAGCACGCCGTAACAATATTCGCCCAGTCCAAATCAACTGTGTCATCGTAAGTTTGCCCACTTATTCGCGAAAGTATACCAATCTGTATTGCCCAGTCTACTTGTTTGCTTTTCTCAACGAACACTACCGGTTGCGCGGTAATTAACCCTACAGGGCTATACGGTATTTCTTCTTTGACTAGCGTTCCTGTGACATCGCTTAACAGTTGCAATCCAGATTCATGGAACCTGAATATATAGTTACCGTCATACACCAAACTATTGGCATTCGCATTTAGTTGCGTAATAAATAAATCAAATATTTCCTGCATATATCTCACCGCCTATTTTTTCAAGCGCACCTTTTTTTATCATATTAGTACTAGCTCTACGTTTAACTGTATCTTCAAATCTTGTGATTGGTTTTTTGATTCCGAAACTCTCGTCTAGCAATCTTTGATTGATGTCGCCTATCGTCTTGTCTCTTATGAAGTACTGATTCTTCGTAGAGAATATTGTACCCATCTCATTGTATACAATGTAAGGCACTCGCTCTATGTCATATATCGCCATCATAAAATGATTGTTTTCAATGAACCTTGCACCGCTCAAGAACATGAACCCTGTATCATACGGCATATCGCTAGTGACTATTGTTCGTAGTTCTGCTAGGTTCACGATGTAACTATGACCTTATCTTTGCGATATGTACTAGCTCGCCTTGAATTGTTATCATCTTGTCTTGGACGTATCTCTGGTAGCGATGTGATACGTTTGATATCTTCTCCAATGATAATTATATCGTCAATCTTGAAATCAATATCGCTATCAGTAAGATATCTTGCTTCGCCTTCCTTGATAGGCATACCAAGCAATGCTATGATACCTTTATTCGATGTAACTTCATTGGCGTAGAAGATGTGTTCGACTTCGTCGCTGTCCATGTACACAATCCTCATATTATTGTATTTAGGTTTATGTCTCATTCCGACCACTTCGCTGTCTCGGTGTCGGTGTATGTGATATCAATATTAGTGTTCGGTTTTTGGCTCAAGTCAATCAGCATGGCGTTACGTAGTTCTTCATACGTAGTCGGTGGCAAGTTCTCGGTCGGATTATTGATATACGCGTTTAAATCCATACCGCTTTCGATCGCGCCTTTAACCGCTTCAAGCATAGCAAACATCAGCGCGTGTACTTCGCCGTTCGCGTTATCGTATATCAACTTCCGCATATATTTCTTATGGTCGTTGCGTTTTTGGCCTATATATTTACTATCAATCAACCGATACACATTATGGCTTATATTCTTCAAGGCCGTGTCTGTGTTCCCTAGCGTCTGTTTAACTTCGTCATTCGTGTACGAAGTATACTTTGTCACGCCGTCAATTGTTAAGTAATATTCCTCGAACGTCATATCGTATCCCATGTAAGCATTGTCTACTAACATATTTTACCTCCTGTTAATAATAGAGGGCTGGGCATGAACCCAACCCTCGATATTATTTAGTTACTACGTTAAATTTTCTGTTGCTGAATAATCATGGATTTTCAAGATTGCTCTTGAAGCGTTTGTAAGTTTGAAACCAGATACCATTTCGACTTCTGCATCAATACCATTAAAACGAGGCATTCCGTCGAAGATTCCTACGACGTTAACTGATGTAACGATTGACAACGCGTCATGGTCGTACACGATGAACTCAAGCTCGTCAGTTCCTGCTTGCCAAGTAATGTCTGCTGTTCCGCCATTGATGTTAGTCAAGTCTCCTGCTGCGCTTGATAAATCTTCATACTCAAACACGTTCAATCCTGCGATACGTCCTACATACGCATCTCTGACTACTTCGTTATCAAGTTGTACTGAACGTTGGAACTCGTCCGCTTTCAATAACTTTCCATATACCGTTGGAGATACAAGGATAGTGTCTGGATTGGCTTTCAATGCTCTCAGCGCTTGTCTAGCGTCTACGATAGTGTCATAGACATCATTTGATGCCGTAACAGTTGTAACGTTTGTTGCTACTCTGATTCCGTCCGCGTCTACAATGGCCGATGCTGCTTCAATGTTCCAAGCCGCCTTGACTTCTTGTAACGCCGTTTCAAGTTCAGCTGCCGCTACGCTGTATGCTACTGACGCAACTGTCGCGCCGTAAACTTTTCTTGCTCTGTTGAACTGTTTGTTCAACGAGATAGTGATTAGGCTGTCGCCTACGATTGTCTCCGTGAAGTCTGCTCCAGGCGCGGTTGCTGTAACTGTGCCTGTACCAGGTTTGTGTACGAAGATTTGCCCTGCTGGACCTGTTTGATACTTGTCAGTGAACGAGATTCCTGGTTGGAACACGTTACCTGCGAATAGATTAGGTTCTACTAATGGTGAAAATTTGTCATCGACATAATGTCCAGTCGATGCTGGGTACAATAAATTAGCCATGCTTTAAATCCTCCTATTTTTTGTTGAGATATTTTTTGTATTTCGGGTCGTTAGCCATGTACGCCTCTACTTCGGTCATATCTGTTGGCTTCTTGCTTTCTGTCGGGTCTTGAATACCTATCTTAACTCCGCCTTTGGCTTTGAATATAGGATATTTTTTCACGACATCCGCTAACTTTTCAGGGTCGTTGCCTGCCAATTTCAGAGCGTCCTCAACCTTGTCTGCTTCGATACCTAGCTCGCTAGCTTTGAGCTTAACTTCATATTCAAGTCTCTTCGATTGCCATGTGGTCTTTTCTTCTTCAAAGGCCTTAATTTGTGCCTCCATTTTTTCATGGTCGGTTTTTTGGCTTTCTTGATATTCCTTGAATTTTTTTAACCCCTCAGCATCGAATAGGTTCACACCATATTCTTTGGACATATCTCTCAATATATCGTTCTTGCTAAGTTTTGTTTCTACCACCGGAGTCACCGGCGTTGTTTCTGTTACAGGTTTTACTGGCTCATCTGCCATAGTGTGTTACCTCCCATTTTCGGCCTGTCGGCCATCATTTAATATTACACTCGCGAGCGTCAGCCCTACGATCAAATCCATTGTCATGATATCAGGTATTGCAATCATCGTGTCGATGAATACTTGCGTCTCAAGTGTTGGGTGCATCATATCTTTGCTCTCAACATCATCAAGCAAGTTCACCGCGCCCATGCGATAGTACGGTACTCTCTTGCGCCGTAGTTCTCGCCATACGAACTTACCCTTGCTTGGAGACTTCAACATCTCGTTGAACAGTTCACCGCTACTAGGGTACCCATACGTTGCTCCGCCATGAAATCTTACTACTAACACATTCTCATTTCTTGCTATGCCACTCACGTTACTTGACACGACTGGTATTAGCCCTTTCGTGCGTAGCGTTATCTCTTCATCTTTCGTGTGCTTTAGCCTAGTATACTTCCTGCCCTCTTCCTTAACCTCATACGGCATCAGGCTCATCTTCTATTGCGGGCTCACCTTCTATTGCGGGCTCTTCATTTTCGATTATCTCGACTTCTTGCTCAATCATCAGTTCTTCGTTGTCTAGGTTCTCGGCGTTCAGCGCGCTAAGTTCGGCTCTTGAGATACTGTTATAGTTGTTCTCAAGTTTCAGCCTTGCGCTCAATGCTAGTTGTTCGCGTTCTGTCAAGTTATCGTGTACGTACTTAACCGCTGTCAGCACATCCCAGCTTGTACCCATACCGTTGCGCACTTCTTCCGTACGGTCGGCTCTTGATTTGATAATATAATCATTGAAACTAACTATGATTTCAAATTCAGGGATTGTTCCGACATCATAAGTTTCAACGTCGTTCTTCTTCATACTCTTTGTCATCAGATGGAACTCTAGCACTGTCTGCAAGTAATCTTCAAGGAACTCTTTCCACAACTCTATTTTTTTATTTCTTGTCCTGATGCTGACTTTCTCTCGCTCTTGTTGGCTCTGTGCTGAGGCATCTATACCCTCTAGCCCCGTTGCTCCAACTGTCAGTGGAGATAACCCCGCATTATTCAGTAGCAACATCTCCCAAGCCTTAAAACTTTCTATGTGTTTATCGGCTCTGACATCCCCCTGTGCGTATTGTATTTTCTGCTTGTCTATATTCTCACTAGGACTGTCGGAGTACAATATATGGTCTTTTTTAAAGTTGCTAGGATAATTATAATCTCCGTTACTGTTTTTAATCATTAGTTCTTCTGGGAAATATCTATGTAGTTTCCCATCTCTGAACTCTTGAATCCATGTACTCAATATCTCGTCTATGGCATCGAACGCTCCATATGATCCAGCGAAGTCGCTTTCTCCTACTAGTGAGTTTCTGAACTCGCTGTTAGGTAACTTGTTCGCCTTATACAAACTCAAGCGCTTAAAATATCCTTCAAATGTTATGCGCTTCAAGTCCTTTGTTTGCTCAAGTGTCTTGAACGGTACATCAACCCACTGCGCAGGTGCGTTCACATCGTTAGTGATACCAGTCGTTAGTTGTTCTAACTTATAGTCGATGTACGCGCCTTTCTTATCAACACCATATATCTCGCTTAAACGATATTTCAAGTTGCCCTTGTCATAGTACGCATAGAATATATCAGCGACTATTCTACCGCTTATGACAATGTTCGTATAGTTTTCTGGTTGCCACGCCTCAATAATTGGATACTCTGTTAAGTCTGGATTCCAACTCAACTTCCATGCTACGCCACCAGCCCAGCTCTCTGTCTCGATTGACTTGTTCAGAAGCAATGACTTGAACTTGTTATCTTTCAATATTTCGTCAATCTTCTCTTGCAGTATTGTTTCGTCTCCGCCCTCTACTTTTACTTCGAAGCCGTTGCCGACAATCAAGTCGACCATTTTCTCGCAAATCAGTTGAGGAAATCCGCTATGTATCTTCCGTATATCATTCTCGGCATCAGCCCAGAAGTAGTTCATACTCTCGCTAGGTTGACCTTTGCGATAGAACTTCTTCGCTTCCTTGTTGTAGAAGTATGCAATGTCTTGTTCAATACCGCTATACCATACACTGTTCTCTAGCATACGCCGTGTCATATGTCTATCTGTTTCTGTGCTTTCCATACTAACTAACAACGGATTATATTGCAACATAGCCCCAACTCCTTTACTATAATTTGCGATACGCTTATCAATTAACCTATCTAAGAATTTCATTGTTCCACCTACTTTGCATCATCTTCGCTGTGTAGTTTGCTTGTCCGTACTCAACGCTGTCTATGCGGTCTTTGTGTATGTGTTTCGGGAACGCCCTAATATCAGTCTTGCTAGTTTCGTCGTAGTACGCTTTCGTGAAACTTTCGTAGCAAGGTTCTGACTTCTGTGTGAACAGTAATCTTGCTTGATCTAGTTGCGTAATACCAGCGTCGACACGTTGAACGATGTTATACTTGTATGCTCCGTAGCAACGTAAACCAAAGTACTTGTTCAACCGGTCGTCCATAGTCAGTCGCATAATCTTCGCTGCGCTGTCAATGAACACGCCCTTGAAGTACATACTGTATCGCTCATAGTATGGCTTAAACCACGCATAGAACTTACTCCATATCTCGTCATGGTTCGCGTCGTTGAACTCAAGCATATCTACGACTATGTGTTCTCTGTAACCTCTAGTGAACAGATTAATAGTGAACACGTTATTATCAGTACCACCAACGTCTTGCCCGACGGTTATTATCTCAACACCTCTTGGTGAAAGAAACTTCAAGCCTTCGTCAGTGAACATATCCAGGTCTATTATATTCTTGTTCCGCGACATATAATCCGCGTATATGATACCCTCTCGCCTACCGCGTATACCGATGATTTTAGTCTTCCATTGGTAACTGTTCTTTGGCGTATTGTTTATGAGCGCCGTACGTTCTTCCTGCGTCATCGTTGGGTTGTCGTCGAACGTAAAGAAATAATATCTGAACGACATATCCGCCGGTGTACGATTCAGTTCTTCCCAAGTCTCTTTTGGTATCTGGCTAGCCCATTTCGCTAGCGGTCTGCCCTTATTCATATAATCTACGTACACTGGTATGTCAGGGTCTCCGCCGTTACAGCTCGCGTACATCCAACCACCGTTACGGAACGTTCGAATGAACGCCTCGCTAATGAACTCGTCATCAGCGATATTTATTTCTTCGATATTGAAACCATGCAACGTAAGCCCTAAAATTGACTGCCAGCGCTTCTTATTGTCATACCCTACTAGATATATGGTCTTTGTACCATTAACGACTATACGCGCACCTCCTTGCCCTGCTGAGGTGTATTCGCATATGGGTTTGAATATGTTAAAGAATGATGCTTCATTTTGGATGAACATTCGCTCAAGTACAGGTACGCTGACACCAGCTAACACGAACTGCGTACGGTCTTCCGGTTCAGTAAGTATACGTAGTATAAACGCTATGCCGATGATGAACGACTTGCTGGCGTTAGTCACGCCTTCGGCAAATATGACTTGCGAACGATCCTTGATTAAATCCTTGTGCTTTTCTAGTAATACTACGTCATCAAGCGTCATAACTTATTTACAAATGTATCCATCGCTCGGCTAAAATCTCCAGTAAGTTTTGTATCGACTTCTTGCTTGTCATGCCAACCGAAATTTTTTAAAGCGAAGATATCGCCAGCTCTACCATATTTTTTTAATGATACTTCATAAGAATTTTCAATTCTCATACGAGCCATATTTATGATATCAGTGAACTCCTTGCGCCTACCGTAACCATAGAAAGTGTCCTTGTAAATACCAAGCCAAATACAAACACCAGTAAGGGTGATTTCCTCTACTGGCGTAGCTTTAAAATATTCATTTAGACGCTTCTCTAATGATTCAACTGTAAATTTTCTTGGCGCTCCTAATGGCATAAAATAGCACGTCCTTTTTTTTAGGGTACGATTTCTACTTATTTTTAAGTAGTAATTTCCACTTCAAAAACTCTTCATAGTACTCAAGTTTGTCAAGGCCAGATTGAGCAAGGATAACCTTTTCGGCCTTGTCAAGATATTCCTTGTCTACAAGTGTAAAAATTTTACGGTAATAAACCTTGCACCATTTCATAATGTGCTTCATCTGCTTGGGTGCTTTAAGCATCGCGCCTAAATATTTCTTAAACAAATGTCCCATAGCTCCGATGATAAAATACTTGATGGAGTCATTTATTTCAGTATGAGTCAGTACCTGCTCGAAGGCGTAAACTTTGTTGATTACATACCCATCGACCGACTCGTTGTACATATAGCTGTTGTTATCAGTACGTACAGTAGAGTTGTCACGCCACTGCCACATATAAGTAACGTCGTGCGACAGAAAGATTTGTTCATTTTCGTTAGCAAGGCATTGACACTGGGTATTAAACCCAACGTCCTCGTTAGCACGAGAGTCATTAAACCGGATATTATACTTATTCAAGAAAGAGCGCCGATACATCTTACCGTGCATCCACACCATGTCTTTTTCTCTAAGTTTGATAGAATGGTCTTTGTTTTCCTGTAAGAAGCTCATAGATGAAACTGCGATATTAGAATCAGAGAAAGGTTGAAGTTGATAAAATAACGCAAGAGAAGAAACGAGCGTATCATCAGCATCAACAAAAGTAATAAAAGTCTCCGAAGAATGATCTATACCGAACTGCCTAGCGACAGCAGGTCCTGAGTTAGAATCAAGTTGCAGAATATTAACAGGGAATAAATCGGATAAGTAAGTATAATCTTCGGGTCCGTCAACAACCAGATACACAGCGAAATCAACAACGCGCTGCATGAACACACTGTAAAGAGTCTGCTTGATAGTATCGTGAGCATGATACACCGGAATAATAACAGCAACATCGTTCAAACAAGAAACACATCCTTTCGAAAATAACATCTTCTATATATTCACCATTCATTATACCATGAAAGCGTTTTTTTTACAATAGGAAACTTAAAAAAAATCAATGTGCATAGTTTGCACAGTTTAGGGGCGTTTTTCATAAAGTATTTTATAATAATTTTCTTACGCGAAAGTTTATAGAAAAGGCCTAAAACTATGCAAACTATATACTTTATATACAAAAAAAGACAAACTGGTTAGAGTTTGCCTGTTTGAAATACTTTATGTTTTTTTGCGAAAACTATGCAAACTAGTATTTTTGAAGTTTAGCCAGGCTTCAAACGAATAAATAAATTTATGCAAATAACCTAAATTTACCATTCGATCACGGAATAAAAGTTGTTCATCAGAGGGCTTGTTGTACTTAATTTTAGTCTCAACGAACACAACAATACCATTGCCGGGATAAATAGTCAAGTCAGGGTACCCGACTGGCACACCTGAATCAGCGTACATACCGTTCGGTAAAAGTAATTTTTTACTCTCATAATGTTCAGCAATCCAACCCTCAGCGCCGCAGTCAAGCTGGATACGTTTTTGAAGTATTAACTCACTTTTCATAAGCCCTGATAATCCGTTCAGCCCTGATAATCCGTTCAGCTTGTCCGTAAATGTTTCTTCCGTATCTGCCAATGAAATCACATAATTCCTCATGAGAGAACTTTAGCTTCGAATTATTAAGTGAATTGTTGAACGCGTGCGTTACTTCGTGATAAACAACTTCCTTGAAAAATATCTTGTCAAGCCCATCCTCAATATAAATTCTATGTTCGCCGTTTACTGTAATTCCAGAATATCTGTTAGTTGGAGTGCTTAAAATCGGCGAATCTCTGTCGATGATATATACTTCCCAATCAACATCATAAGTCTTGATAGTACAAATTAAATATGGTGTCATTCTACGCCCTCGCTTTCTTGTATTTTCTGTGTGGCAAAGTCTGTGAATATACTTGTCTGACCGTTTGCTGTAATTCCGTTAAGTCTGTCAACGCTTATTTTGTGATAGCGCGGATTGATTTCAATTCCTATAAATCTTCGGTTAAGTTCTTTTGCCGCCACACAAGTTGTTCCACTTCCACTAAAGCAATCAAGAACAATGTCGTTTGGTTTTGTTACTAATAAAATGCACGCTTTTGGTAAATCAACAGGAAACCCACTATGACCGAATAATCCGTTGCTTGCATCTTCATCTTGTTTCTTCATTGATATTGAAACGTCTTTACCTTTATTAAATGCAAGTTTCCATACATTACCAACATTTTTCGTGTCAAATAGTTCTGGTAATTTATTCATTAAATCTTCCTTGTTTAAGTGAAAGTTCTTTGGATTTTTTACTAACATAAATAAAAATTCATACTGTGGAGTTAATTGTCTATCCGTGTTAACTGGTTGTGAATTATATCTATACCAAATTATTGTATCTTGTAACCGATAATATTTGAGCATTACATTTAACACTTCATAAGACTTTATTGCGTTTGTTTTATCATTAGCAAAATTTAAGAAAAAATACCCACCTTCCCTTAACACTCTAAATGTTTCTCTTCCCCAAACGTCACACCATTCTATAAATTGTAAGTATGAAGTAAAATTGCTTTCGTAAGATAACTGTTTGAAATAAGGCGGAGACGTTACAACCAAGTCAATGCTTTCATCATCAAGCAATTTCATTCCTTCAACGCAATCCATATTGTATATTTTGTTTATTTCTAGCATTTTCTATCCTCCTTTACTCGCCTTGTATTTTCGGTTCTCTTTCTCTTGAGCTAACTGCCGAGCTTTCCAAATCGGATCAACCGCCTCCGTCCGCTTGTGCGGTTTCTTTTTAGGAGAAGTTAATCTCATTCCTTTTCTCCTTTATGTTCAAGATAGTCCGTTATTGCTGCCTGTGCAAGTCTTTCTCTTTGTTTATTTCTATCGTGAACTTCTTTTAAATATCTAAATATAAATAACGGCATAACGATATTTTTAATAATTCCTAGTGTGATACTTAAAAACTCTAAAATAGTTTTATAGTCCGTTATTGGTGTTCGTTGCATTTCTTTATAAAAAATAATTGCTTTAATAATTACGCTTAAAACATAAATTGATAAAATGATTATTACATATAAATACCATTCCATCATTCCTTTTCTCCTTTGTCGGTTTGCGCCTTATATAATTCTTTCATTTCTTTATATGTTAAACTTTGCAGTAACAATGGCTCATAACCTTTTCGAATAAGAAATGAGAACATTTTATCAATGAGTTTCATCTACTCCACCTCTTTCACATACTGCCAACTTTGTGGTGCTTTATGAATGCGATATGAACTCAAATCGCCTGTATTTTTTTCGTATTTGCATATTTCAGACAACGTCATATAGAGATTGGGGTTGTAATAATCACTTAATTTCTTCGGCTCATCAAATATCACAAGGTTAGTGATGTGGAGGGCGAGTAAGTTGCCGCCATTACTGTATGCGTTCATTTCTTCGTAATCCAAATAAGCGTTTTTGCACAGTTTTTCATATTCTTGATTGTTCATGCAAACATCTTCTATGTCTCCACTATAATCTTCAATAGTTTCGTACTCAATAACGTCCACTTTCTCCACCGTAAACTTGCCGACAACGAGGCCGTTAAGTTCTTTGTAAGCACCAATAAACCTAACTAAAATAAAACCATTTCCACTTATGCGTTTTAATGACTCTTTCTTCGCACAATACATGAACACCTCGCAAGGCAATTCCTTTGGGAACGTCTTTGCTATGTCAATAATTATCTCTCCGTTGAGTATCTTTGCAAGTTTATCTGGCTTGTATGATTTTATGATTTTTGTCATTCGGCGGCCTCTATCAAAATCTGGTAAATCTACGACAGTCTTCTTGGCGTTCTTCATAAATTCATCCCATTGTTCTTTTACGGTTACTTTAGGTAATTCGTCTAACTGACTTGTGTCAATAAACGAGCCAGACTTATGAATCTTAACTGGTATTTGGTTCATTCTTGTACCTCCAATGTTACGAGTTCATAAACACCATAGCCCTTTGATTTAGACCATTCATTTTTTGATTTCAGTGCTTCTTTTGATTTCTTGATGTCTGAATAACAAGTTCCAACACCTTGAAAATTCAATAAAATTCCACCTTCAGAACTCATAATGATATATACTTTTTTCATTTTGCCAACCCCCACAGCCAACCGCCTTTGTATTCCTCTCTTCGTTTAACTTGCTGATATGTTCCGTTCAAGAAAATAAAGTAGTTTGAATAGTCGTTCTGATATACATTGAACTTCTTTATTTCGCCACTTGGCAAAACTATGTTATATCTTCCTTTTTTCATTTCTCTACCTCAATTTCTTTGAATAATAATTCAATTTTTTTCCAAATTATAGTCGCAGGTTCTTTTTCTTCTTTTGAAAGGTTTTTCCAATTATAAACACTTCTCAAATATTCAATGGTTAAGTTTCCAATCTCCACAACCTTGTTTGGTTGCAAAATATATTGGTGGAGTTTTACATATAGCGCTGGTGCATACTCTAAATTATGATTATAAAACTCTATGATATCGACTAGTTTCATAATTTCCTCTTGCTCAACGCTTGGAGTGAGGGATTGTTCAAGTTCTGATATTTTTTTATCAATGTTAGGCTGATACGCTATTACAACGCAAAGCATAACCCTTAATTCTTTAATTATTTCTAATGCGTTCATTTTAACCCTCCATAGAACTTGCCGCACTGCTCGAATAAAAACGGCGGCAGGCGGTAGTTGTGTTGCGTTAGTAATCCCTTGCTGTCAATGCTCACAATCTCTTTTGTTCCCTTGTAGAATGTTCCGTCAGCGTAGGTTACCTCTCCGTGCAAGAACTCTCCTAGCAACGCACAGAGCGATGTTGAGGTTGGATGACTTCGAGGCCTAATTCCCATTTCTCTCATTTCACTACCTCTCCTATCTTATCTAATATTGCGTCCGCATGCTCGTTCTCATCTTGCCATTTCTGCGATTCAATGATTAAGTCCTGCAAGTAATACAGTTCTCCTAGCGTTAGATCGATTTTCATTTGGTCTCCTTTTCAAATAGTCCTTCTAAAATTCCTTGAAACACTGGAACACAAATTCCGTTGCCTGCTTGCTTATATAACTGTGAATTGCTGACAACCGCTTGCGCCTTGTAAAAATCCTCATCATCAATTCCCATTAAACGCCAAGTTTCTTTTGGAATAGTTTTTCTAATTCTAAATAATAATCCCTCTTTGTTAAGAATATATGCTTTCCCATTTTGGTCTTGAACGATTATATCGCCAGTTTCATAATAAAAACTAATATATTCTTGGTAATCTTTTTCTCCATCAAGTTTTGTTTCAATACGATAAATATGTTCAAAGAATGTTAATTTTAACTCTTCGCCATTATAAAGTTCTACTACCCCAACATCATCTCCGCTTGTCTTGAGTGTTTGTATCATTCCTTTTTGCACTACACCACGCTTTTGATGTGGTCTGTTAAGGTAGACGCCATCTCCATCTTCTGCAAGCGCATAGCCTTTTATTGTTGCTTCTGGAATTGCTATACTCGGCATAAAACTCGTTGTGATAACTGTTGAAGTTCCGTTAGTATCATAAACCCTATCTTGCAAACTCGGTTGTTTACCATTTACTTTCGAGTTAAGGCAGATGGGTTCAACAATCGAAAATCTCGTGTCAGTTAATATTGATGGCATAATTTCACTTGATGATTTTCTAGCAAACTTTTCTGATGATTTTGTATCAATAACCGTTTTTATTACTTTTGGGTCTTTATAATCTCTTGCACATAATGTTGGACAAGTTTCCATAAACCCACGTGTCTTAAATTCTTTGCTTCGTAAAGCATATGCAATTTTTGGCTCTCTGCCACCGCCTTGCATTGTTGTTATTGCATTTATGGTTTCATCTTCAATATTTTTGCCCCTATCAATACCTTGACTTTCATATTCATTGCTTGACAATTTACTTAATTGTTGTGCTGTTAAGTAATACTTCTCATCAACGCTTTCTTCTAGGTAGTCTTTCAACCTTAATTCAAGCGGCATTGATAACGGAAACTCGTATCTGTAATTGCCTAATATTGACACCATAAACACTCGTTCTCTGTTCTGCGCC
>Ga0265593_1000602_pt1 | contig 18836 bp, 11 predicted proteins | sample saktaG_8_FD_190136 | JGI IMG/M metagenome (GOLD analysis project Ga0265593, IMG submission 190136) | Saline water microbial communities from Sakinaw Lake, British Columbia, Canada - sak_2011_5_24_36m | ecosystem: Environmental > Aquatic > Non-marine Saline and Alkaline > Saline ...
CAACAGTAATAGCCGACTAATTTCCTCTCTGTCCTCAAAAACTAATTCGTTACTTTTCATAGCTTCTTTGTTTAATTATGATAGCCTATATGGTATCATAATGTTGCAATAGAAACTTGAACCTAAGTTTATAATATCACAAAAACACTTTCTGAAAAATAGCCCGCTTTAGAGATTGAAAATTTTTTACTTTTTCTCAAAAAAGGAATATAATTAAATTAGTTTTATATTAGGCATAAGGGGTAAAGCTAGCAAAACTAACGGCTATTGATTTTCCAGGATTGAAGCTTTCTGTTTAAAAAAATATATTTAATGTTAAATATAATGATGGGTGAATCATTTGTTTACTGTTTAGCGAAAAACAACTTTTGCTTTTCCAAAGAAAGCCAACAAGCGTTTATTATAGCAATATAATGGATGCTTGTTGGTTTTTTTAATTTTCTTTTTTTCAAAAATATGAAAATAATCTTCAAAAGTCTTTTACTGGTCATCGGTTTGGCGGCTCTTTCTGCCGGCGCAACCTGGTCATATTTCCATGACAGCGCCACCATCTCAGGCAGCACTTTTTCTTCAGGGACGCTCGCCATCGAAGCTGGCGGCCAAAACTGCCAGAACCATTATGGTTGGTTTGAAAACGAAAACTCTCGCAATTGGCACGAAGATGAGCATTGCGACAAAAAGCGTCATCATTGCCAACACCGCTCAGACGATTGCAACGGCGCCACCAAATTTGAAATCGAAAACGCCCAACCAGGAAATTGCCAAACCAAGACGATCAAGGTCAAAAACACTGGAACCCTGACCGCCAGAGATTTGGAAGCTGATTTGGTCAAAGGCACTGATGCTTTGTGCGAAGCGCTCAAGGCCACAACTGAAAATCTGTCAGCCACCACCATTGCGCCAAATGACTCAGAAAATGTCCCGGTTGAAGTTTGTTTTCTTGACGATGGCACTGACCAAAGCGACTTGCAAGGACGAACTTGCACTTTTGATTTAAATGTCAGCGCCAAGGCCTATGAAGGAAGTGGTGGTGCCATTGAGACTCCCCAAGAATAATAAAATCAATCCTTGACCTGCCTGCTACGCAACACGTTACGCAGCAAGCAGGTCAAGGAATTAAATATAATCTCATAAAGGTCGAGAGGTTGCGGACTCCTCCCAAAATCCGAACGGATATTAATTAAAATAAATCAAAAAAATCTATGAACAATATAATTAAAAGTTTCCTTATGATTGTGGCAGTTGCTGCAGTCGCCGGCGGAGCAACCTATGCTTGGGTTCTGCAAACAAAAACAGTATCTGGTGTCACATTTTCTGCCGGTTCATCAAATCTTAAAGTAGATTCTAACCCAACAGCCTCCGTGCAGGTTTGGTCAGATGGTTTTGCTCTCACCCCAACAGAAAATGCATTCCTATTCGGAAAATTATTAGCGCCAGGAGCAGCTGGTGGTTCGCAAATAATTGATATCAAAAACGTAGGAGAAATTGATGGAACAGCTTCAATAAGACTAGTGCTAACCTCAAACAAGGAAAACACTCTTCTTGCACCTGAGTCAAAAGTTGGCGATACCGCTGACCCTAATAATTCAGACTGGGATGGTGAACTTGCTTATGCTTTAAAAGTGAAGATCTCATATGATCCTGAAAATGATGGGTCTTTCGTAGATACGGGTCTTGATTATACTCTTGCTGAATACAATGCAAATCCTGCCCAGCTTACACTCGGCGCGATTGGACATGGAACTGATAGTGATTCAAATGGAATTGCAAGTGTTAAGGTTGAATGGTATATCCCAGCAGGAGTTGGAAACAATATTATGTCAGACAGTGTTGGCGTAAACGCTATCTTCGGATTGGAATAATCTATCCGCCAGTCCTTCTAAAAAAGAATTCCAATCTTTTCCCATCTCGCAAAAATTTGCGGGATGTGGAGGGCAAGGAAAGAACTAATCAAAATTCACTATGCTGGCAAAAATTTTCAAAATCATTTCTAATCTCATTTTGGCCTTCGTTCTTTGCGTTGGAGTGTTGGTGGTGCTTTCCTTTTCCAACGTTCCCAGGGGCTTCAGGATGCTCACAGTGATGTCCGGCTCAATGAAACCGACTCTGCAGACTGGCAGCGTGATTTTTGTCAAAACGATGCCGGACTATGCCATTGGCGACATCGTGACACGCGCGACAAGTGACCCCAAAGTGACCATCACCCACCGCATCGTTTCCAAAAATGAAGTTGACGGACAAACCAAATTCGAGACCAAGGGCGACGCCAACAACTCGACCGACGGAGAAAAATTCACCCAAGACAAAATCATTGGCAAAGAGCTTTTGACCATTCCATATTTCGGCTATGTCGTTTCGTTTGCCAAAACTCAGCAAGGCATCCTGCTTTTGATCATCATCCCCTCGGTCATCATCATCTATGAAGAAATCCGCAAGATTATCAATGAATTGAGAAGGATCAAAAAACAAAAAATTGAAAAACGAGGCACGTTTAATTTTGAAACGAAAACTCAACCCCAAAATGTACACCCACGTCCCAAAAAAATCATCTAGCAAAATCTTCAAATCGATTTTGAAAATCGCAGGCGTTTTGACTTGCCTTGTTTTTGTAATTTCAATGACTCGCACCCAGGGCACCAACGCTTTCTTTTTGGACAAGGTCAGTTTTGGAGACAACACCGTCAAAGCGGGTTTCTGGATTCCAAAATTGGAATTGGATTTTCCCCGAGCTGACGGAAAAAACAATTGGCACAAAACCAAAACTTGCCTCAAACTCAAAGCCACTATCGGAGACTGCGAAGAAGGCTCGGATATTTTCTATGCTTTGAGAGAAGAAAACGAGCAAGTTTCCGATGTCATTGAAAACGGAGAAAAATATGATGGAAAATGCCTCGAAATTCCTGAAGGAAAATGGCATCTGACTACTCAAGCCGTCAACCGCCAAAATTCAAATTGGAAAAGCAACCTGGTTGAAAAAGATTTTTCAATCGACACTGAAAAACCAAAATTCAAAAATGATTTTTCTGAAAACGACAAAAATTTCCACGGAAAAGTCACACTTGGCTTTGAGATGGCTGACAATTTTCTTGAAAGATATCATCTAACAATCAAAGACAAGCAAAAAGAAACCGTGTTTGAAAAAGAAATTGATTCCAAAGAAAAAGAAGCTGACTATGCCCATCATTGGGACACAACTAAAAACAAGAATGGCGACTATGAAATCACTTTCGAGACTTTTGACGAAGCCGGGAACCAGTCAGACCAAAATTGGAAAATCAGAGTTGAAAATGAAGCAAAAAAACCTACGGCCGTGGAAGAAAAGGCAGAACCAACAGAAGAACCGATGAAGATTTTTACGCCTAGCGACCTTCTCCAATTAGCGCCAACGGAACCAACCGAGAAATTAAACCCAATAACCCAGCAATCAGACCCCCCGCTTGAAATATTTTCAGCAACTGAAAATCCACTCGAAAATATTCTGCAATAAAGTTCCGTTTAGACAAAATTTAAAAAACTGTTCAAACAAAAAACAGCTCAGAAATCTGAGCTGTTTTTTGCAAAGCACTATTTTGTTTGTTCAACCACCTCTTTCTTTTTCTCAAAGAAATAAAGATAAACGACATAGGTCAGGATTCCTAATTTGATGACATAAAGCGGAAACCAAAGACTTGAAAAACAATTGTCAAAATATGCCCAACCAAAGACAAAAATTGCAGTCAAAATCGCTTCAAATTTCCAACGGACAACGGCAGTCCTTTCGAAATCATAAGCCAAATTGAAAATCAGCAACACCAAATATGCGAACAACAAGAAAACCAAAATATTGCCGGGCAAATTCCGACAAACAGCCGCGGCTGCAACTTCAGAAGAATCCTGGCAAGAAATCGAAGCAGCCTGGTCATCAATCCTGGGCACCTTGATTTGCGAAAGTTTCATCGGCGTCTCCGACTCTCCCACGACTTCCATCGAAACACAGGTCTTTTCCGAAGAACGCAAAGTTTTTTCGGGGCGGACAAAAAGCGCATCCGTGAAAAAAAGCGAAACCAAAATCAGCAAGGCAAGACCCAGCGCATATTTTTTGGCAAAAATTGAGATTTCATTTTTCATATCTTCCAATTTTCATTAGTTCTGTTTGGCAATGACCAACAACCTTTTCAAAGTCGTCCCTGCCGGCCAACAGGTCATCAAAGTGACCGTATGATCCCCATTTTCCTTTTTCAAATATTTCACCTCAGAAGAATTGACCAATTTTTTCTCCTCGACAACGTAGCGAAATTTCTCTCCGTTGCGAAAAAGAAAAATATCATCACCGACCGTCAAATTTCCCAACAAATAAAAAACCGCATTATACCTCACCGCTTCAGAAAGGTCTGCTCCTGAGTGGGCAAAAATGAAAATGTTTCCTTCTTCTCCTGGATAGGCACTTCCTTTGGCTTGCGCCACCCCTTCAGTCAACGCCCGTTGATAGACTTTTGAATCAGTTGGATCAACCTGCGCAACCACTTTAGTGTTGGCAGAAATTTTTGGAATCACAATTCCAAAATTTTCATCGACCGGTTTGATGATTTTAAGTCCGGCTTTTTCATCTGCAACTTTTTCCGCTTGTTCTTTCTCACCAACAACGATCACACCTTTTCCTTTGGCAGAAAATTGATATCTCACCTCATCTCTCAACAAAGGTCCGTATATCAAAAGCAAAACGACAAATCCCGCGAGGATCAAAATCCCCGCGGTAATTGTCTCCCAAGATTCGAAGAACTTATTTAACTTCTTGATCATTCTTTTTTCTTTTTTCTACAATTCTCCAAGCAATTCCAGCCACGATGATCAATAAAAGCAAGATCCAAGGCCAGTCCTTTTTGAGCAAGTCACTAAGTTTTTCACTCGTTGAAGTCTCCTCACCAAGCACTGAGCCGTTTTGTCCTTCATTTTGACCAGCCTGCTCCTGCCCAGCTGTCTGCTCACTAGCCACCTCTCCGCCTCCCTGCAAATTGCCAGTCACTGGAATTGCGCCAGCTGTCTCATTTGGAAGCACGATGGTCTTTGTTTCAGTTTCATTCTTAACTTTAATATCTTTGTCGCCCACGAAACCAGACACAGCTCCGATTCCACTCACTGCTCTGATGGCATACAAATAATCATCGCAGTTTGCATTTGGATCAGAAATCATACCCTCTGTATTCGGCGCGATATCAACGCTGTTAACTAAAGTCGAAGCATCTGCAACGAATTCACGATCTTTTGAGCGATACAATTCAACTTTAGCCGTCAGGCTATCATTAGCTGTCTTGAAATAAACATTGCAAGTATCACCGTCTCGATCGTAGTTAAGCGGAATTCCAGGAGTCCTTGAATCAATTTCAACGGAAACCTTTGCGCTGGAATTATAATCTGCCCCGCTTTTAGCAACCACATAAAATTCATAAGTTCCATTTGCAAGGTTCACGTTGCAACGACCAGAATTTCCTCCCAAAGTTGTCGCGGAAAAAATTGTTTCAACTTCAACGTCTGGAGAAGCAACTTGATAGCACTGTAAATCAAGGTCTCTTCCTTCGGTGTCAAGCGCCACAAATCCAATTTGGAAAGCACTTTCGCTCGAAGGAGTTTTTGGCTGTTCAATCCTGACAGAAATTCTCGGATCAACCGCAGGAGTTTCAGCCTTAGCTTGGTTTCCCCCTGTCAACAAACCAACCAGAGCGATTCCAAACACAATGGCAAGAGTGTTTGATTTTCTCAGCATATTCTTTCTTTTAAGAATTAACAGCAAGGTTCCGAGAGTCATCATTCCCAAGCCAAGCAAGGTCCAAATGGTTTCAGATCCTGTAGCTGGAAGTTCAGCTCCAAGCACATATTTTTTCTTGATCTTGGTGTCTGTGTCGACTTTCTGACGCAAGGTTATTTTGATTGGATCTGCAGGAGTGATGACCTCAACTTCTGTTCCAACAAATGGACCTTCTGCAACAGCTTCATTTGCAAGCACCTCAGTTGCAATTTCAGTGGTTCCTTTGGCAAAAGCCGTATCATTATAAAGTCCTGGATCTTGTTCACCATCAATGGTCGTCTCGTAGGTCAAAATCTTCACTTCACCCGGAGCCATCGTTCCCAAATCCCAAACGCCTGGAGAAGCATACTCATGAATAAATGGGGCTCCAACCGCGCTACCGGAAATATAGGTAAAGCCTGTCGGTGGAAGATCAGTAACGGTCACACCAAAAACTTTGCCTTTTGAAGCCGTAATTTCCAGAGTGTATTTAACCTTTTCACCAGGTTTCTTTTTAAGCCCCAAAGAATCATTTGTTTTTTTAAGCTCTAATTCTCCAAGTTCATGATTGCCAATATAACACTTCATATTCTCGCCATAATTCAACGTAATCTGGTGATTATTGTCTTTATCAAGAATATTTTCTTCTTCAAAAAATTTAGCATCACCATTGTCTTCTCTATCGTTATCACTTTCGCAAGAGATGTTTGTTTGTTCCCATCCTTCTTTCAAATCTTCGGACAAAATGTATGGGCCACCGAGCAGATAATCAAACATCGCTTTTCCATTTTCATCTGTTACTTGCTCTTGCAAGAAAGAGCTACTTCTCTCATTTTGTTGATCACCAGCGAGATTAATTTTCCAGTCTGAAAGGGCTTTTTCATTTTCATCCATTATTCCATCCCTATCCTCATCATAATATTTAGTAACCTCGATGTTTCCATAATTCAGCACATTCCAAGCCACACAGTGATAAGTCTCACCAGGCCTTGTGTCAATCCATTCCCAGTTGTCATAGTTAAGCACGTCGCTTCCGCAATAAAATTCCGCGCTTATATTATTTTCATTTCCGCCAGAACCATAGGTAAACGGAAGATAATTTGGTTTGAGTGATTCACGCATCCACAATCTGGTTGTATCTGGTTTATAGATATTTGCACTAACAGAACCATTTGAATCGGTTGTGCCCAAGGCATTCCAACCAGTTCCTGCTGTTTCAACATTATCGCCAGGATTTCCAGCTCCATCAAGACTCCATTGGAAATTCCAACCTTCTGTCAGCTGACATCCTGGATGATTTTCCAACCAAGCTGAGGCTGTTGTTGCGGTGATATCTGGCCCGCCATTTTGTCCCCAGTTTGGCAAATCTTCTTCGCGGTCACAAACAATTTTTTGCGCCACAATTGTCACTGGTTTGACATAATTAATTTGCGTCCAGTCCGGATAGTTATTTTCACCAGCGTGATAAGTCAAACATCCTTCTGGATAATGTGTTGTGTATTCCGAAGGCACATTCACTTCACAAAAGTCATACGAGCCACTGTCTGCCAGCCACATTTGGGCTGGCGCGTTCTCACTAATTGTCATTGAACCAAGCACACTTTCACCTTTTGTGATATTGACATTAAAAGAAGTGTCCGGATCACTGAAATCTTCGTCAGCCGAAATTCTCACATCTTTTCGCAAAATGAAAGATTGCAAAGTGAAAGAATCTTGATCGTGGGCTACTTGGCTACGATAATGTCCTTCGGCATTTGCAGTGTTTGTCAATTTCTTATTAAGTACCCAGTCAAGTTTGGCCACACAAGAATACTTCCAATTTTCACCAACATCTAATTTAGCATTGCCGTTTGAATCCCCAGAATCATAAGTGACTGTTAAACATTTGTCATCACTCACTGAAACGTTTGAGAGTGGCACAGCTCCAGGATTTGTCACTGCATATGAATAATTGATTGGTTGTCCTGCAGGAACATAAGTTGGCCCGCTTTTTTCAACCTTGATTTGAGCATCTTGAAGATCTTCACGGTTATAAAAATCAATCAAGCCTAGGCTACAAGCGCCTGTTTGCGTCACTGTGACTCCATCAAGAAACATTCCTAGAGAATCCGCTGCACCTGTTTCGCGAAATGCAAGTTCGGTGTTGGCGCCACTTGCCACAAATGAAAACAATTCAGGATGCCACGAAGTGTTTCCGCCACCACTTGCAGAATGTGTTTTTTTATCATCCCCAGCAATTGAAACTTTCATTTCATTTCGACTAACTCCTGGACGCGGTGACCAAGCATAGTTTACTTGATAAGTTCCACCTTCGCAGGTTGCAAGATTTTGAGAAATTTTCACATTCGCTGGTTCACCATTAGCCACGCCCCAATCAGAATCAAGTTCGGCATATTGCGCTCCTTCATAATCACTCCAACCATTCACATCTCTTTGAAGTTCCAGACTTGCTGGTTCAGGACGATCATAGCCATCGAATGAAGTGCTACCTCCAATCCAACTAACATCCCAACCAAGCCCAGCTGTTCCCTGCATAGAAGTTGCCCAGCCAGAAACAATCGGCTTTTCAAACCCGCCATTTGCCACCACATTGCCAAGAACTTTGAATGTATCATTGCTCAAATCAACAAGATAACATTGTGAAGCAGGTGAAATTGGAGTATAACCAGCCTTGCTTCCCTCGCACACCTTATACACGCCTGGCCCAAGATCTTCGAATTCATACTGACCATTTTCATCGGTTATTGTTGTTTTTGTTTCAACGCAAGCACTTTCTGAATTTGAAGGATCTGTCAAAAGACAAGCGGACATTTCCCATCCTTCAATTACTTCTTTCGTTTCATAATCATATTTTGTTCCTTTGATATCCTTTGGAGCGACACATTCATAGACATCAAGTTTGATTGATGCTCCGTCATTGTCTCCCATACAGCTCTGATTTTTGCAATAATCACCGTACCAATCAGCATACCAATCACTGATGCGAAAGTTTGCATTCACATTTGAACTTGGAGTGAATTGTTTTGCATAGATGTGATCAGCGTTGAAATTTGAATCATTATCCCAATTTACAACTCCAACCCCACTGCCGAGATCGGCCAAAACAGAAGTAACTCCCTTGTTTGTTCCTTGCACTCCGACATCGCTTCGGACTGAAGACCAGCCATTGCTTGTTGCATAGGAAGCATCTGCCTTGCTTGAAGCGCTTCCTGAATATTGATAAACTCCGCTTGCTCGGAAAAGATACGGCACGTCCGTAGCTAAAGCGATACCAGCTTCCCCATCTGCATCTTTTGAACCGATTTGATAACTGCCAAGAAGCTTCTCGAACGGCTTGTCTGCTGGGCAAGCATTTCCTCCATCATAAATTGGAATCAATTTGCAAGTCTGGGTGCAAAAATTCTTTCCGTTTGTCACTCCAGAGGCTCCGTCGCATTGTTCCCCAAGATTTTCATTGACAACTCCATCTCCACAATAAGGTTTTTGCCAGTTGGTTACAGTTACAGCAACTGTCTTGTTTGGCAAAACAACTACTTGCGTGCCTGGCGTGTTGATATCTTCATCAACATCGATATTTTTCAATTCATACGTTGCAGGAACATTTATTTCTTCCACAGTGTATGTTCCAGGCTCAAGCCCTTCAAAAGAAACTGTGCCATCATCTTTGACACTCTTTTCAACCCCGTTAACTTTCACAGTGAAGTTTGTGGTTGTATCTGAAATTTCTGCGCCATATTGATTCAGGGCTTTTTTAGTAACAGAAATTTTTCCAGGTTGCGGTCTGTTCATCACCGTGAATTCTTCATTGTCGCTGTCAACATTCACTGCGCCCAAGCCCTCCACATTCATCCAATCAGCCTTGAGGGTCTCTGCAACAGTATATGAGCCAAGTGGCACATTCCCAAAAGTGACGCAACCGTCTTCGCCCGTAGTTCCAGCATAACCCTTATAAACAGCCACTTTCAAGTTGCCAACGTTGTCGCCATAATAGTCATCAGCAACTTTGAAACCAAAAGCTCCAGAATGATCAGCATATCCAAGCGCATAACTATTATCAGCTGCCAAATATTCACTCCAATTTGTTGCGGTGCCATTTACGGCAATGCCCAAATAGCCTTCCAATGGAGCCTTGAAATCTTTCACGTTAGCCCAATTCCAGAATGGGAACAATGTTCCAGGTTTGAAGTGCGACAATTTGTCACCCTCCAGACGTTGTGAGAAATTCGCATCAGAAAGAAGATTTGTGCCTCCACGATATTTGTAAGTTCCGCTTGCCACCAAAGCATAATCGCCTTGAGGAAGAACTGAGGAAGAAACTGTCACGCCGTTATTTGTCGGCACCGTCACATCTTCAACTTTTCCGCCAAGGAATTGCAAATTCCAACCAGCCAATGGTCTTTTATTTTGATCAACTTTACAAACTTTTACGTCAGAAGATTTTTTCACATTCCAAGCCACGCAATAATATTTGCTTTCAGGGGCTGGGTTTTTGAGCCATTCCCAGTTGTCATAATTTACGCCATCACTGGTGCAATAAAATTCAGCTGTTTTGTCCGAACCGCCACTGAATGGCAAGTAGGAACCATCCGGCAAAACCTCGCGCACATCAATGCGACTTGTTGTTGCGCCATCAAAACCAACTTCGGTTGAATTCGTGAAGGTGTGCCAACCAGCAACTTCGCCAACAGTTGCGTTTCCAGGATCACTGCTTGCACCATTCCATTGGAATTTCCAATCTGGCACGAGTTGACAATGACCATTGCTTTGGGCAACATAATTGCTTGCTGTGTCTGCATTCACTTGTCCCCCAGCATTGGCAATTCCATTTGGCAAAGCTAATTCTGAATCACAAACCACCTTGGCTGTTGAAATGGTCACCGGTTTTTTATTGTTCGTGAAAGTACAAACAATATTCTCGCCAGGTTGAAGTGAAAGAGTGGCGGCTGCTGTTAAAATATTAGTGCTAGAATCATTCAAGCTATTTGTGCCACTTTCCACACAGGAAAGATTTGTCAAATTCCAACCGGCGACTGAACCTTCACTCAAATTGTAACTTCCAGGAAAAAGATTTGAAAAAGTTTGCGTGTTTGGGAGAGTAGCATCCGTGTCATCATCCAAATTGAAATTGCCTAATCCACTCACCAAATTTCCAAAAGAAAATGCAAAATCTTGTGGATCATCTGGAATTGCATTCTTAATGATAGTTACGGAACCTTTGTCCACATTATTATTGAAGGTACAAACAGTTGTGCCACCTTTTGTCACCGTCGTAGCAACTGAGCCTGCTTCTAAATTAGGCGTGCCGGCTTGCGGTGAACAAGAAATTGAGGCTGTGCGATATCCAGCAGGACCACTCTCGACAATTGTGTGATTATCTAACGTTGTAACTTGTCCAAAATCAACAGCACCATTTGCATCAGCTTTCACAGCTGTTTTTCCATCCAAACTGAAACTCCACTGGCTCAAATCAGCCCCATCATCAACCATTTTCAAGGCTTTCAAATCTCCAGTATCACGTACATTCTTGAATTTACAAACACCTCCATCTTCAGTCACTGTCAAAGCTGCAGATTTTCCATCCACATTAAGCCCAGAACAAGCACCCTCAACCGAAACTGGAGTGTAACCAGCTGGTCCTGACTCAGAAATATTATATGTTCCAGTATTTAGAGTTACAGAATTTCCACTTTTGAAAATTTCTGAAATTCCTGAAATATAAAAGCCCCAATCAGCAGGCACTGATGTTCCACCCTCCACAATTTTTTCCAACGTAACTGTTCCAGTTTTTCGGGTGTTGGTGATTGTGCAAACTACTGAATCATCTTTTTTCACATTCACACCTGCAAGTGATGTTCCAGTTCCGTTTTGTCCATTACTGCAAGAAATTGATGAATTATAATCAGTGAGCACTGAGTTTGTTCCCGCCAACTCACCAACGGAATGCGCTCCAGTCAAAACCGTAATTTCACTTGTTGTGTCGCCATTGCCAGCATCAGTTTTCTTTGTCACGCCGTCAATTTGCAAATTGAATTTCCCTGAATCATTCGCTGGCGCAAGAGCTTTTTTAACTTCAATAGTTCCAGTTGGCACTTCACAATTATTATCCAAGATCGCCTGCCCGGTAGCATCCAAATTTTTTCCTGGATATGTGCATTCATCGAAAGAAAATATTGGGATAATGTCATTAATATCACTACCGTGTCCGTTCACATCTTGACATTTGGAAACAGAATTAATACTCACCTCAATTTTATTATAAGGATTTGTGTCTGAAGAAGTTGAATGACAAATTGTCACTTTTTTCTCAGGTGACACTCCAAAATAATGAGCATATTCCTTGTCACTTGTGTATGTCGTGCCACTGTGTTTTCCAGAAACCGTTGCAAAATTTTCATATTGACCTTTTATCACTGGTGATGAACCCGTGCAAGTCATTGATTCTTTTGAATTCAAAGTAGTTTTCGGACACGTAACCTTAACTCCCATACTATCAACAACAGCAACATCCGTCATAGTCACATTTCCCGTGTTTTGAACTGCGTAAGTGAAATTTGCAGGGCTTCCAATTGTCAAATTTGGGCCAGTTGCCTCAGTATCAGCATCTTGGCCATTGACTGCCTTTTCAACAAGCCTTATTTCTGGCTCCTCAACCAACATAGAAGACAAAGAGCCAACTAAATAGGCGGCGTTATCTTTACTCTCCTCGGTAATAAAAGAAGGAAGAAGTGCCCCGTTTGGATAACTTTTAGTGAAACCCTCGATCTTCAAAGTATAAAGCTTGTCTCCAATTTGAACACTTGTAGTTCCATAGCTACTAGGAAAAGTGATGCGATCATCACAGGGAGTCTGACTTTGTTGAAATCCAGAATTACAGTCTTCAAGATGCTTAGTGTTGCTTGTCTCCTCAATCGCAAAATCATAGCTAAAATCAGGGCTAGTTACTCCAGTAGGTTTGGAGAAATTCATTGTTATCTTCAGTTTTGCACCTGAAGCAGCATTATTAATTGGATAGTTAAAGTGAGTCAATGTCCCAAGATAAAATTTTCCGTTGTCGTTAAATGTCTCAACATTTGCACCATCAAAACGAAGACCGCTTTGTCCATTATCTCCATTTCCCCAACGAACTTCGTTTGAATTAAGGCCGTTGATATATGAACCACCAGTTGTATTAGTCCAAACCCCAGTCACAGAAGTCAAACCAAACGTATCGGAAGATACATTTCTGACATCCACTGGCACAACATTAAAGGAAACTGTCCCTGAATCATTACGCGAACTTCTATTATTGCAATTAACACTATCAGAAAACTCTTCAATTTCCATATTCCACTTTCCGGTCGGACCAACCGCAGGAATAGAATACGATCCCAGAAAGGTTACACTGTTTGCACACGCTAAAGCAGAATGCCTCGTTGTCCCATTCGGCTCAACAGCATCAACTCTATAATATTTTGATGCGGTAAGTGAAGATGTTGTTTTCAAATGGACTGTTTCACCTTTTGCAAAATTAGTTTTTCCAATAGACAAAGACATATCCGAATAAGTCGCTATATATATCGTAAAATGGTCTAAAGCTTCAATTTTCACCTCATCTTTATTCGAATCAACCGAAACTGCATTTTCCTTTTCATCGACGGTTTTGATTTTTGAAGCGTCTGAAAGTTCGGAAACATTTTCGACATAAACAATGTTCACCTTCTTGGGGTCAGCATTGTCTTTGGTTGGAAGCGTCATTGTATATTCAAAACTTCCATCTGCCATATCTGAGGTGATGTCATAGGCCTTGTTGGAAAGCGCGCCAAGCAAAGCGACCTGCTCATCACTTAAAGTAATTTCCTCAATTGAAAGTTTGCCAGCTTTTTCTGGAAGTTTGGTGAAAATCACACTCACCTGGTCATTCTGAGGAGCCACATAGGTTCTTTCAAGCTCAACCGCCTCATTGGTCGTCGCCTTGTCTCCATCTTTGGACCAGATTTCTGCCGGCTTTTCAGTTGAAACGGCTTGCTGATCGACTGCTCCGCTGGCAGGTTGCTGGGAAAGCGTCGGCGTCTCAGCGACAGCAGGTTCAGCTGGGGCTGGTTGTTCAGTCGGGGTAACGACTGGTTCAACTGGCGCAGGAGTTGGCTCAACTACGGGAGTTGGAGCAACTGCTGGTTCTGCTTTTTCAACTACTGGAGCAACAACTTCAGCCGGTTGAGTTTGAACTGAATCAGCCGGAGTTGATTCAACAACCTCTGCTGAAGTAGCATCTTGAGCGATTGCCACCATCACACCAGGCATACTGACTGGCTGGAGGAGCATCATCAAGATGACCCAAATATCAAGGGCTTTCTTTGTCCACACGCGCGCTTTCTTTGATAACTTCATATTATTGTTTCTTAAAATTAAAAAACCAACACACATACATAGCTAAAAAAAGCTAATGTGCATTGGCCTTGCAACTTTCAAAACACTGCAGTTACTTGAGAAAATGTTCACCCTCATTTTCTTCTGTACTTATTAATAAATTGTAGCAAAACAGTCTCTTCTTTTGGCTAATCAAAGCCTTAGAAAAGAAAAAACTAAACCGACTGAAAAACAAAAACTTTTGATAAAGACATTTCTCTTTTTCTTTCTTGAAATAATACAACTGAATATCAATATATTTCGTTTTAAAACTAGCACCACGTATCTTTTTTGTCAATAGCTTTTTAGGCGCTGGAAGCTGATATATATTAACGAAAATAGCTTCAAATACGAAAAAACGGCGCAAAAGCGCCGTTTTGTTTCAATCTAGGTTGATGTTGTCTTATCCTGGACGTATTCCAATTGTGTGATTTCTTTTAATCTTTTGCAAATTTTGTTCAAATTTTTTCAAAAAATCCAAACGATCCAAATGAGTTTCAGCAAGTTGACTATCTTTTTGATCTTCAGCTAAAATGGCACTCTCAGCTTCCCCCTTCTGTCTTTCAATATCAACAACAGTTGAGAGGGCTTGGGCTTTTTGCTTTCTGACTGACAATATCTCCAAAACTGAAAGGATTGCCAAGGCCAAAACTCCCAAACCGACAAGCTGGATGCCAGAAGAGCTCTTTGCGAAACCACTCGAAACCGCAGAAGTTTGCTTCAAAACCTCCTTTTCAGCAGAAACAACCGCTGGTGCGTCAAGAACATTTTGAATTTGAGTTGTCGGGCTTTCCGCTGAAAGAACTTCTGATTGTTTTGCTGGGACAAGAGCCGGTTTTTCTTTGCCAATTGAAGAATTGTTAGTAGTTTGGGTAGCCCCGACAACTGTCGTGCCGAAAACTTGCACGGTCAAAATCGAAGTTTGTCCATCAATTTTCCCTTCCACAACGGCAACTCCGGTTTCTTGATATTTTTCATTCAAGATATTTTTGCGATGAGAATCACTTTTCATCCAAGCCATTTGTTGCTCTTTGGCATTGTCATAGTTGATAGCCAAGTTTTCCCCAGCATATTTGTAGTCATAGCCGGCTTTTTTGAGCCAATACCAAGGATCGACTCCTTTGGGTGAAGTATGGGCAAAATAGTCATTTTTGACCATATCATTGGCCTTTTCTTTGGCAGCCAAATCAAGAATGTCACTATGAACCAGGGTGGAAAGACCTTCGGCAATTCTGGCTTTATTGACCAATTCAATCACGTCGGCAGACTCAAAACCATAGGCTTGAGCTTTGCAATCAGCCGAAAAAACGCCAGAAAAAACCACGACTGAAGCGAGAAATGACAGAAATATTCTTTTTTTGTTTGTTTTAGCCATAATTTTCGTCAGAAGACGCGAAAAAGCGGGGGTCACCCGCTTTCTTTTTGGCTTTCTGAAGCCTTTACAAATCCATTATAGCATACTTTTTCGCCACTGTCCAGTGCGATAAGGTTATTTTAAAATAAAAAAGAGGGTTCCCCGAAAGGAACCCCGAATCTGACGATGCAGACTTAAATAAGGCAAAGCAACGCGTAGTTTTCACCCTCCACATTACAGATAGTTTCGAAAGTACCGACCGTGCCATAATTCTCTGCAAAGACTAAACCGCAATCCCTGAAAGAAATGATTTTTTTGTCGGCAATTGTGAAATTCAAAGGTGGCCCTTCTTCACCTTCCCATATCAGCAGAAATATTCCATTTTTTGAAGTCCGCCTGTTCTTGACCAGAAAATAAAGGAGCTTTTTTTTGACTTCTTCCAACACGGTTCCGACTTTCTGAAGAATGGCAATCTCCAAATCCTCATCGGAAATCTGTTTTTTTTCACTCCTGGGTTTGGTTTCTTCGCTTATATCAATAATGCGATGTGCCATGGAAACTCCTCATCTAAATTAACAAGATTAAAGAACAATTTTTGAAAAACTTATAGAAACTATATCAAAATAAAAAAACAAGTCAACTGCGAAAGTTGACTTCAAAATCGGAAAAATGATGTAATTCGCTTGATCCTAACTTAATGCCGCACTTTCGCCTGCCACATAACCGGTCGCCCAGCAAACTTGGAGGTTATATCCTCCCGTCGGACCGTCCACATCGATGACTTCGCCGGCAAAATAGAGGTTTTCAATGATTTTTGATTGCATTGTTTTGGAATCGATTTCCTTGGTTGAAACTCCGCCACTGGTGACCATCGCTTTTTCAAAACCAAAAAGTCCTTCCATGGTCATTTCCATCTTTTTGAAAAGCCCAGCGATCTTCTGCCTGTCTTGTTTGCTGATTTTGCTGGCGTGCTTGTGCGTATCAAGACCGGAAAGTGTGAAAATCAAATCAAACATTTTCGGACTGGCAAAATCTTTCAAGCAGTTGGACAAATTTTTGTGACCATTTTCTTCAAAATCCTTACGGATGATTTCATCGACTTGCGCGAAAGAAAGTTCGGGTTTCAAATCCAAAAAAAGCTTGATTTCGCCTTTTGCAAGAACTTTTTGCAAATCACGACTAAGGTTTAGCGCCAATGGCCCGCTGAGTCCGAAGTGAGCAAACATCAAATCCCCCGAAACGGTGGCTATTTTCTTGCCAGCTTGCATGGCAGTCATTGAAACATTATGCGCCGAAAGTCCTTGCGCATCTTTGATCGCTTGCTCTTTGATCATAATCGGCACCAGGCTCGGCTGCGGCTCGATGACTTTGTGTCCCAATTTTTCCGCCCAAACAAAACCTTTGCCAGTTGAACCAGAAGCAGGATATGATTTTCCTCCGGTTGCCAAAATATATTTTTCCGCCGAAATCTCTTTCTTTTTGGTGATGACTTTGCTAATTTTACCCCGTGAAATTCGCGGAGCGACAATTTCACTGGGGTTATCATCTTCAAATTCAATGCTGACGACTTCTTCTGTATTGAAAAAAGTAACCATATTTTCCCGGCAATATTGATAGAGCGCGCCAAGGACATCCTTTCCTTGGTCACTGGCTGGAAAAACTTTCCCGTTTTTTTCAACTTTCGTTTCAACCCCATGGCTACGGAAAAAATCCCGCAAATTGTTGGGACTCATTCGATTAAAAGCCGAGAGCAAAAAACGCCCGTTTTTATAGGCTTTCACAAATTCAAACATCTCACTGGCGTCTTGAGTCAGATTGCAACGACCATTGCCACTCATCAAAAGTTTGATTCCATAGCGGTCATTTTTTTCAACCAAAGCCACCCGCGCGCCCTTCTGAGCTGCCCGTCCCGCCGCCATCAGTCCCGCCGGTCCCCCGCCGATGACCAAAACGTCAAATTGTTCAGTGATGATTTTTTTTCTGCTCAAGGCAGATCCGCCTTGGGCGGACATTCTTTTGTTCATAAGAATTTTTTCAAGCTAAACCTCATCATGACACGCTTTCACATTTTTAGCAATCCCAACCCTTGCCCTTTTATATCTTCTGGGCTATACTGCGTTATTAGGAATTAGGAATTAGGATCTGAAAGATTATACATAATACGAAATACAAAATACTAACTACAATTTTATGCTATTGGACGACGTCAAAATTGAAATTTCAGCTGGAAACGGTGGCAAGGGCTGTGCGGGCTTTAACAAAAACCTAATGAGCCTTGGGCCAGCTGGAGGAAGCGGAGGGAAAGGCGGAAGCGTCTTTTTTGAAGGTGTTTCAGACCTTAATGCTTTCAACCAATTCCGTTTTAAAAAACAGCTTTTTGCTGAAGATGGACGCGAAGGCAAAGGTCAGTTTTGTGATGGTCCAGACGGCAAAGACTTGGTCATCAAACTACCGGTCGGCACTGTCATCACTAACACTGAAACTAAGGAGGCTTTTGAAATCACCAAAGTTGGCGAAAGAGTTTTGGCAGTCAAGGGCGGACGCGGTGGACGAGGAAATTTCTTGTTTCGTAGTGCCAAGAACACTTCTCCCAAAGAATTTGAATTCGGCAAAAAGGGAGAGCACGCTAACTTGCATTTGCAACTAAAAATGATTGCCGACATCGGTTTTTTGGGCCTGCCAAACCTTGGCAAATCCAGTTTACTCAATGAATTGACCAATGCCAGTGTCAAAGTTGCCAACTATCAATTCACCACGCTTGAACCAAACTTGGGTGTTTATTATAGCCTTATCCTGGCTGACATCCCAGGACTGATTGAAGGTGCTTCTGAGGGCAAAGGACTTGGCATCAAATTTCTCAAACACGTTGAACGCACCAAAATTCTTTTTCATTTCCTGGCTGCTGACAGTGAGGATATCACCGCAGACTACAAAACTATTCGAGCTGAACTTGAAGCCTACAATCCAACCTTACTTGAAAAACCGCAATATATCCTCATTTCCCGCTCTGACTTGGTCAGCGAAAAAGAGCTCAAGAAAATTTTGACCAAAGCGAAAAAACTCAGCAAAAATGTCTTGCCGATTTCAATCCACAATTGGGATCAACTTCAGAAAGTGAAGGAACTTTTGAATGAATTGGATAAAGAAAAATAGTAACTAGTAATCAGCAACTAGTAACTAGAGAAAGAAGCTACAAAAAAACGGGAACTTTGAACCGTACCCCAAAAAGTAGACACGAAAGTGTCTACTTTTTGTTTTCTGTTAGAATGTAACTAATTAACAAACAACCACATGGATAAAAAATTGTTCACAAGAGAGGAAATCAGGGAATTATCA
>Ga0265593_1000607_pt1 | contig 18765 bp, 16 predicted proteins | sample saktaG_8_FD_190136 | JGI IMG/M metagenome (GOLD analysis project Ga0265593, IMG submission 190136) | Saline water microbial communities from Sakinaw Lake, British Columbia, Canada - sak_2011_5_24_36m | ecosystem: Environmental > Aquatic > Non-marine Saline and Alkaline > Saline ...
AAAGCCAATCCAACCACTCCTGATGAAGTGAGTGAAGAAGTGTGTGACAAATGCGGAAGTGCGATGGTGATTAAAAGCGGTCGTAATGGTCAATTTTTGGCATGCAGCGCCTATCCTGAGTGTAAAAACACCAAAACTCTCAACCAAGAGACCAAATTTTCCGAAGTCCCCTGCCCAGATTGTGGCGGGAAACTGATGTGGAGACAATCCCGTCGCGGAGCATTTTGGGGGTGTGAAGCCTATCCCAAATGTAAATTTATTTCCAAATTTGAACCAAGCCTTCACAAATGTGAAGTAGAAGGATGCGGTGGTGCACTTGCTCCAAGAACGTATCGGAACAAAGAGGTTTTTGAGTGTACAAAATGTAAAAATAGAACGCCCAACGAAACAGCCGTGGTGAGTGGTGAATGAAAATTGGACTGCTCTCTGATACGCATTCCAAGGTAGGTCGTTCTCAAAAAGCGATTAATCACCTCAAAGCCAATGGAGCAGAGTTTCTCATCCATGGAGGTGACATTGTCAAGCCTGAAATGTTAGCGCAACTCAAAGCCAGCGGATTACGATACATGGCGGTATATGGTAACAATGATGCCCACTTGCACGAATACCACGATAAATACAACCTCGTCCAAGAGCCTCACTATTTTACTCTAGCAGGTGCCAAATGCAAACTTATGCACTTGCCGTTTTACATGAACGCCGATGCAGAGGTGGTCATTTTTGGTCATACCCATGTATTTGAGTGCGATTTTAAAAATAGAACCCTCTTTTTAAATCCGGGGGAAGCGTGTGCTCGTGATGAACCATTTTCATCGTGTGTGATGCTTGAGATCACCGATACAACTTTTACCGTAACACACTATTCCAGAGCTATCGGTAGTGAAATGTTTGAAGAAAATCACTATACGTTTGAAAGATCAAAAAAATGACCAAAAAAATATTCCTCTGCTCCATCTGTAACATCAACAGCGGTACATGTAATGAAGATTGTAAGTTTTGTTCTCAAAGTGTCAAATACAAAGCGGACATCGAGCGTTACAAGCAAAAACCGATGGAGCAAATCCTAGAAGAAGCACGTCATCTCGAATCCCTAGGGGCATTGGGCTTTTGTCTGGTCACAGCACAAAAAGGGTTAGACGATAAAACCCTTGACTTTGTCTGTACCATTTCCACAACCTTGCGCCGTGAAGTCCCACGTCTTCGCCTCATCGCCTGCAATGGGACTGCGAGTATCGAACAGCTGCAAGAACTCCAAAAATCAGGGATTCATGCCTATAATCATAACCTCGAAACAAGTCGTGAATTTTATCCGCAAGTTTGCACTACCCACCCATGGGACGAACGATATGAGACATGTGAAAACGTCAATTCAGTAGGCCTAAAACTTATTAGTGGAGGGATTTTCGGGATGGGAGAGACACAAGACGACAGACTTAGTATGCTCCATTCTCTTAAAGCACTTAATCCTATTTCTGTCCCTTTGAATTTTTACCATCACAACTTTGCATTACCACTCAATCCAAGTGCTCTGACTATTGATGAATCACTGGATCTTATTCGCCTTTCACGCACAATTTTGGATAAAGCAGATCGGATTATGATTGCAGGAGGTCGTGAAATCACATTCCGTGAACGTCAAAATGAGATTTTCGAAGCAGGCGCTAACAGCATTGTTTTGGGAAACTATCTCACCACAGCCGGACGTGAAGCCCATACCGACTTAGAGATGCTGCAAAAAATGGGATTTGAAATCGCCCTCACCCCTGATGAGAGATAATGTTTATCCGTTCGTGGTGAGCTTGTCGAACCATGAATTTACCCTTCGACAAGCTCAGGGCGAACGGGCTATTTGTTTTTTATAATATAATTAGCAATCGCAAATCCGTGATTTAGCCCTAACGCAATCGAGCCGCCCGATTCTTGGGTGATGTCTCCTGCGACAAAAAGCCCTGCAATATTTGTTTCATAGTTTTCATCATGGACAGGCTTTCCATCTTCTTCACGAATACCGCTGCTTTGCAAAAATCCGCTTGGCGTTGTTCCGCCAATCGCGTAAACAAGGCGATTAAAAAGCTCCGATGAACTATCTTTAAACATGACTTTAACCAAACCCTCTTCGCTCTCTAAACCCTCGATTTCACTATTTAACAGTGCTCGCACACATCCGCTCTGGATTGCTTGGGCTATATCGTTTTGATTGGTTGGATTGGCACGCTCAAAATTAGTACGACGATAGCAGATGCTCACTTCATTCTTATCACACAGTTCTACTGCATATTCAATCGCCGAATCACCTCCGCCGATGACCATAATTTTTTCTCTCAAACCACATGCATCGAGGGTAAAATGAACTTGATTTTTTATGCTGGGAGGAATCTTATAGTCCGGCTTATTGGGTTTTCCCATCCGACCGATAGTTACCACGACATACTGCGCGTGGATACTCCCTCCTGCAATAAATATCTCAAAACCACTCTCTTTCTTAACAATCTTTTGAACTTCACAATAAGTACGAAGCTCCATTGCTTCATTGTCTAAGAGTTGATCAAAAAAATCAAGAGTACTCTCCTTGGTCCCGTCCACAAAATAAATAGATCCATCGAGTTCTACTTTTTGCCCTTTCCAATCCACATCCACCCGCTTATTATCTTTATAAAACTTTCGAATGGTTGCATTATGATTTTCATCTTTTTCGAGCAAAAGAATTCCGCGCATCCCCAATGCATAACTCTCAATCGCCGTTGCAATCCCTGCTGGACCTGCTCCTATAATGACCAACTCGTATGCATTTTCCATCCGCGCTCCTCGATTTTTTCTTTATACTTTATCACAAAGAGAGATAAAATCTGATTTAATTAGAATATTTGACCACAATTTAATCACATTTGTAGGATAATATTCTTAATATAAATCAATTGTCTTAAGGAGACATTACTATGAACAAAATTACTCTTTCAGCATTGCTTGCAGCTACTTTGGTTAGCGCCAGTGATTTTAACTACGAAGTAACACCGGTTGCAGGTTACTTGTGGAATATAACAAAGAATGAAACGAATCTCGCAAACGGTGGTGCTATGGGCGGAGTTCAAAATCATACTGTTTATGGTGTTGAATTACAAGCAAATGACCTTTCACTTTTCGGTATCAAGCCAGAACTTTCAATGCTCTATGGTCGCGATACTGTTACAGGAGCGTCTGAGTATACAGGCGTTTTAACAACTATGCTAAACGGTGTTTATGAAGTTGATACAGGCAGTTTTGTAACTCCATTTGCAAAAGCAGGTTTGGGTTACGAGTGGTACACTAATACTCATCCAAGTCATTTTGATGGTCTTGTTTTAGATGCAGGTATGGGTCTTAAAGCCGATTTGACAAAACACATCGCCCTTAAACTTGAAGGGTTGTACATGTACAAAATGAACAACAATGGCGTCGATGGCAGTAATGGTGAAGTTCATAATCTTGCTGCGTTGGCTGGTTTGACATTTAGCTTTGATGAAAAAGCAGCTCCTGTTGTTGCAGCAGTTGCGGCTCCTGTTGTTGCTGCCGTAGTAGCAGAAAAACCAAAACCAGCTCCTATTGTTGCTGCTCCCGTTGTAGCTCCAAAACCAGTTCCTGTTGTTGTAGCAGCTCCAATCGACAGCGACAAAGACGGTGTTTTTGATCCAGCTGACAAATGTCCTGCAACTCCAAGCGGTTTCAAAGTAGATGCTGATGGTTGTCCACTTAAAGCAACACTTCACTTGAATTTTGCAACTGATTCTCATAAAACTGATGCAGAAAGCGTTGCAAAAGTTGCTGCCTTTGCAACCTTTATGAAAGAAAGCCCAGCATATAAAGCAAACATCGTAGGACATACAGACAGTACAGCGTCAGATAAGTACAATCAAGCACTTTCTGAAAAACGTGCCGCTATCGTAAAAGATATGCTTGTTAAAGAGGGTGTTGCAGCTGATCGTCTAACCACTGCAGGAAAAGGTGAAAGCGTTCCAGTAGCGTCTAACAAAACAAAAGCAGGACGTGCTGAAAATCGTCGTATCGAAGCAGAGCTTACTCACTAAGTTTTACCCTGCATATTCCCGCATCAGCGGGAACATACCTCTCTTCTCCCTATTTATCAGTTTACCCCATAAAAAACTTATTATTCTCCTGTAAAATCTATTTAATTCAAACATGGAGGTATATCATGAAAAAAATTCTACTTTCTGTATTTTTAGCTGCTGCTTTAGGAGCAAGCGAATACAATTATGAAGTTAGCGCAATGGGTGGACAAGCATCTTCTAACAACGCTCAAGAACTTAAAGATCATAATGTCTATGGGGCAGAAATACAATTTAATGACTTCGGTACAGCCTTAAAACCAGAGCTGTCTATTCTTTATAGCAATGCTGACTACAATGGAAAAAACGATGATACCAATATTTTCAGAACGTCTCTTAATGGTGTTTATGAATTTCAGAAAAGCAACCTAATTACTCCATTCGTAAAAATGGGTGTGGGTTATGAAACAATGAGCAATCACCAGTTTGATAACCACAACAGTGCATTTGGTGATGCAGGAGCAGGAGTTAAAATTTCTCTTGCAGAACAAATCGCTCTCAAACTCGAAGTAATCGATATGCTCAAGTTTAACAATTTTAACTGGGACAACAATCTGCTTCTTATGGCAGGACTCAATTTCGCGTTCGGTGAAAAAGAGCAACCTTTGGCTCCTATCGCAACTACTCCAGTAGTTGCTCCTGTTGTTGCCCAAGCAGCTCCAAAGCCTGAAGCAAAACCCGTTATACCCGTTATTGCAGCAGCTCCAATAGCGATCACACCAATCGATAGTGATAAAGACGGTGTTTTTGATTCTCAAGACAAATGTCCAAATACGCCAACAGGTTTCAAAGTAGATGCTGAGGGATGTCCAGTAAAAGCGACATTGCATTTACACTTTGCAAGTGATTCAAATCAAATCGATTCTACAGGAAGATCAGAAATCAATGGCTACTCTCAATTCTTGAAAGAAAACCCTGCGTACAAAGTAACGGTTATCGGATATACAGATAGCACGGCTTCTGAAGAACATAATCAAAAACTTTCGCAAAGACGAGCAGAAGCGGTTAAAAAAACCTTCATCGAACAAGGTGTAGCAGAAGATCGCTTGACCAGCATGGGCGAGGGTGAAAAATTCCCAATTGCTACGAACATGACCAAAGAAGGACGACTTGAAAATCGTCGTATTGAAATAGAGCTTTGCAAATAAGGCAACCTTTCTTTATCCCATAATACGGGATAAAGGCTCTGTTTACTTCTTGACCCGTTCCCCAAACTTTTTCATAAATTTCTCTATTTTTGGTGCAATCACTGCATAACAATATCCTTGCGTAGGATGCTCGTTATAATAATTTTGATGATAGGCTTCCGCTTCAAAAAACTCAGGAACACTAGAGAGTTCCGTAACTATTTTATCCTGAAAGTTTTTTTGCGCATGGGCCATGGATTCAACTGCTTTAGCTTTTTGCTCTTCGTTATAATAATAGATTACAGAACGGTATTGTGTCCCCTTATCAGCACCTTGAGTATTGAGTGTGGTCGGATCATGTATAGCCCAAAAAATATCTAAGATTTCTTCATAGCTTATAACCTCAGTATCAAAAGTCACTTCTATCACTTCAGCGTGTCCACTGACTCCCGTACATACTTGCTCATAACTTGGATTGGGACGGGCTCCTCCTGCATAACCGCTTACAACGGACTCAACGCCTTTGACGCGGTTATACACGGCCTCTATGCACCAAAAACATCCACCACCCATCAAAGCTTTTTCTAAAGTTGCCATATTTCTTCCTTTGGCTACTAAATTTACCGTAACTCTACAGTAATGATTCCATCATATACTTTTAAAAATACAACAAGGGGGAAATCAGTATGGAAAAAATAAGCTCACTGGAAAAAGCACTGCTTAAAAAATTGCGTCACTCTAAACGTGCAAACTGGATGGTCGGATAACTCATGTTGCTCCTTTAGAGCAATCTTTCCTTTTAACTCTCTTCTTGATTCTTTTTTCTCCGTCTATTTTCAACTCGATTAAGACGAATCTCAAAACATGCTCCATTTTTTGTATTATGGACACTCAGCTTTCCTAAAAAATGTTTCTCAATAATCGTCTTTGACATATACAGTCCAATCCCTGTCCCCTGTGATTCAAATTTTGTTGTAAAGTAAGGGTCAAATATTTTGTCAATAATATGCAGGGGAACTCCGCCCCCGCTGTCTTCAACAGAAATCGTGGCGTAATGAAAAAAAATAGTAATAATTTCTTCATGAAAAAAGTGTATCAGAAGAATTATGTTTTCATCCTTATGCCTCTTTGGGTTGTGATACGATAAAATCGCGACAATATTACCCTAAGGTCTCATCATGTCGGTCAAACAACAGCTCTTTGAAATCCTATCCCATCGTCCTATCATCATTGATGGCGCCATGGGAACACAGCTTCAAGAGCGCGATGCGATGATTCCAGCAAGTGCATGGGAAGGACTAGAAGGGTGCAATGAGCTTCTCAATGTCACCTGTCCCGAAGTAATGAGCGATATTTTTCACGCTTATCTCACCGCAGGTGCTGATCTCATCACCACCAACACTTTTGGCTCTTTTAGCTGGGTTTTGGATGAGTACCAAATCGGTCACCGCTCGTATGAACTCTCACGCGCAGGGGCAGCGGTGTGTAGAGCTGAATGCGACAAGTTTTCCACTGCAAAACATCCCCGTTTTGTGTTAGGTTCCATTGGACCTGGAACCAAACTTCCCTCTCTTGGACACATCCACTACGATGAGATGCTAGAGGGGTATACTGAATGTTGCTTGGGACTCATTGACGGCGGATGCGATATTTTCCTTCTCGAGACCTGTCAAGACCCATTACAAATTAAAGCCGCTCTTCATGCCTGCGATGCCGCCAACCGTGAACGAGGAACAGATTTACCTATCATAGTCTCTGTCACCATCGAGCTTGCAGGCTCGATGCTTATCGGAACGGATGCTCAGACCATTGCCACGATCATGGAGCCTTTTGACATCCTAAGTCTGGGTTTCAACTGCGGAACAGGACCGGAACAATATGGCAAACACGTCAAAACCCTTTCTCAAGTGTGGGGAAAACCTATTTCGGTTCACGCCAATGCAGGATTGCCTCAAAATCGTGGAGGCTATTCGTACTATCCGATGGGACCCGATGAATTTGCCCAACGTCAATGCGATTTTTTGAGTTTCGATGGAGTGAGTTTTCTAGGTGGCTGTTGCGGAACCACACCTCAGCATATCCGCGCACTGGTAGATAAAGTTTCCACTATTGTTCCCAAAAAACCAAGCGGGTCACAGCCCAATGCACTCGCCTCACTTTTTGGAACGGCTGCATTGATGCAAGAACCGGCTCCGCTGCTCATCGGCGAGCGTTCTAATTCGACGGGCTCTAAAGCATTTCGTGAACTCCTCCTCGCCGAAGATTATGAAGGAACCCTCAGTGTCGCCCAAGAACAAGTACGTGCAGGAGCACACGTACTTGACCTCTCAGTAGGTTTTGCAGGACGCGACGAGACCAAAGATATGAATGCGGTCATGGCGTTGTACTCTCAAAAAATCAATCTCCCCATGATGCCTGACTCCACTCAAACCGCTGCGCTTGAAGCCGCCCTCAAGCTTATCGGGGGGAAACCGATCATCAACTCCGTCAACCTCGAAGACGGAATAGAAAAATTTGATACCGTCTGCGCCATGGCAAAAAAATTCGGTGCCGCTCTCGTGTGTCTCACCATCGATGAAGTGGGGATGGCAAAAACCGTAGAACGCAAACTCGAAATCGCTGAACGTATCTATACCCTAGCGACCCGAAAGCACGGCATCAACCCCGAGGACTTAGTCTTTGACCTCCTCACGTTTACCGTCGGAAGCGGTGATGAAGAGTACCGTGATGCTGCCATCCAAACCATCGAGGCAATCCGAGAATTACGCACGCGCCATCCCGAAGTGGGTGCCGTGTTGGGTCTATCAAATATCTCGTTTGGTCTCCACAAAGATGCGCGCCCTTATCTTAACTCCGTCTTTTTGCACCACTGTATAGAGGCAGGACTAACATCGGTTATTATCAACGTCAAACACATTATCCCTATGATGAAAATCAGCGAGGAAGATTTGAAAATCTGTGAAGATCTACTGTTTGACAAACTCCCTGACGGGCAAGCCGTTTACAACTTCATCAACCATTTTGACAGTCGTGAAGCACTTGATTCAGCGGTTGAAGATGCTGCATATCTTGCCATGAATGATGAAGAAAAAATTGCCAAACTGTTGCTCGATGGGGACAAAGAACGGATGATTCCTCTCGTTGAAAATGCAAGAGAGACCATTGCCCCAGAGCGTATCGTCAATGAGATTCTCATCAATGCGATGAAAGTCGTCGGTGAGCTCTTTGGATCAGGGCAAATGCAGTTGCCGTTTGTCCTTCAAAGTGCCGAGACGATGAAAACCACTGTCGATTATCTTAATCCGTATCTTCCGAAAAAAGATAAAGTGACGGAGACGATTTTGGTACTAGGAACCGTCAAGGGGGACGTGCATGATGTGGGTAAAAATCTCGTAGACATAATCCTCACAAACAATGGTTTTAAAGTGATTAATCTGGGAATCAAAGTCGATTTGGATCGATTCGTTCAAGCGCTCAAAGAGTCAAACGCTTCGGCTATCGGAATGAGCGGATTGCTCGTTAAATCGACCCAAGTGATGAAAGAAAATCTCGAAGCACTAAAACTTGCGGGAATCGAAGTCCCCATTCTCTTAGGCGGCGCTGCATTAACACGCAGCTTTATCGATGATTTTTGCCGACCGTTTTACAATGGACCGATTTTTTACTGTAAAGATGCATTTGATGGGGTTACTTCTATGATGCGCATTGAAGCGGGAAATTTTGACACAGACTTGCACGGTAATGCTCGTGATGATGAATACGAAGCTCCAAGCAAAGAAGTGGTTGTTTTCCCTCCTTTTGCCGAACTTACAATGCCTAAACGCAATATTCGTATCCCTACACCGCCGTTTTGGGGGCGACGAGTGCTTCAAGCCAAAGATTTCAACATCAACCTCGCCTTTGAATGGATTAATCACAAAATTCTCTTTAAGCAGCGATGGGGCTACAACTCCAAAGGGCTTACCAAAGAAGCGTACCAAAAACAACTCGATACCCTCGTGTGGCCCGCGTATGAGCGTCTAAAAAAACAGTTTATTGACGAACAGCTTTTTGATCCTACTATTATTTACGGCTATTGGCCGTGTCGCAGTGACGACACTTCTTTGTTGATTTTTGATGAGAGCGAAGGATATAACAGTGAAACCGACCGCAATAACGAACCTTTAGAAAATGTTATAGGCAGAGCTACCCATCATTTCGATTTTCCACGGCAGCGAAAACAGCCACATCGTGCATTAAGTGACTTTTTCCACCGTGATAAACACGATATTTTAGGACTCACGTGTGTTAGTGCAGGGTCAAAGCTCAGTGAATACGAAAAAATTCTCTATGATGAGGGAAAATATACTGAGTATTATTTGGTCCATGGATTAGGAGTAGAACTTGCCGAAGCATTGGCAGAAATCGCACACAAACAAATACGGCTGGATTTAGGGATAAGCCAAGGAGAAGGGTCAAAACTAGCAGACGTGCAGATGAATAAATACCAAGGCTCACGCTACAGCTTTGGCTATGCTGCTTGCCCTGATTTGGAACAAAATGCCCCGCTGTTTGATTTACTCAAACCCGAAGAGTTTGGGATTGAGCTCTCCGAGACCTTTCAAATTCACCCTGAGCAGTCTACCTCGGCACTGGTTGTCTATCATCCGAACGCGACGTATTACAACGTCTAAAATCTCCCCCTACCACAATTCCCAAACTTACTGGGAATAATTTCATCTCCTGCTAACACTCTGCTAATTTTTTTATGCGATAGTATCATTATCAAAAAAAAGGAATATACATGAAAAAGCTGACTTTGATGGTTTTGTTAAGTTTACGTCTATTTGCAAATGAATACAGTAATATAAATGATGTTGAATATGTTTTAGTCACTCATTCTACACCTATATATTCGACAGTTACGAGAATGACTCCGCATGAGGTATGTCAAGATCAGCAAGTAGCTGTTCAAGAGCAAAGCGGTAGTAATAATGCTGTTGCTGGAATCATTGGCGGTGTAGTTGGTGGTGTTCTTGGGCATCAACTCGGTGGTGGAACTGGAAAAGTAGCTGCAACGATCGGAGGAGCTGCTTTAGGAACTATGGTAGGTCAAAATGCTGCCAGTAATACCCAAACAAGCTACCAAACAGTACGTCGATGTTTTACTCAATATGAAAGTCAAAAAGAGACGATCATTACAGGCTACACCAACTACGCCAAGTATCGTGGAAAAGATATTGCCAAAACAAGTGATCAGCCACTCAAAGAAATCAAAGTCGTCAACTCATTCAGTTTTTAACAGATTATAAAATTAAAGGAGATATGTGATGAAAAAGACATTTTTACTGGTGACTGCTACTTTGATTTTAGCGGGATCACTTCATGCAAGGGGAGGTTATGTTCGTTATTATGATGGTTGGAATGGATGGATAGCTCCCTTGTTTATCGGCAGCGTGCTGGGATACAGTATTGCAAGACAGCCTGTTGTCTACTCAACTACACCAACCGTAATTTATACTAATGCACCTATGGAGATGGTAGAAGATAACTACATTGTTCAGGAAAACAGAGGTCCTGTTTATGAAGAGCGTTGGGTTTATTTTGAAGATTGTAAATGTGAGCGCAAAGTATTGGTCAATATTCAACCGTAAAGAGTGGTTCGATCTAAATTTACCGTTTCCACACCTTTTCCATCCACTCCCCCATCTTCGCCTCATAGCCACTGTTTTTAAACTCGACAAATTTAAGCGGTTTTGAGAGATACTTTTGTTCCACCCATCCCCCATATTCATGCGGATACAGATAGTTTTGACCTCGCGGACGTATAGCCTCGGGAATCTCTAAAATCACACCGTTTCTGACCGCTTCAAGCGCTGCATTGATTGCATTATAAGCCGTATTGGATTTAGGAGAAGCGCAGAGATAAATGACTGCTTGTGCTAAAATAATCCGTGATTCAGGATACCCGATTTGTTTGACGCTCATCATCGCCGAGGTGCATAACGTAAGAGCTTGCGGATTTGCATTGCCCACATCTTCAGAGGAGAGAATTACAAGCCGTCTGGCAATAAACTCAGGCGGTTCACCCCCCTCGATTAGACGGGCTAGATAATAGATCGCCGCATCCGCATCACTGCCTCGAATACTTTTGATCAATGCAGAAGCCAAATCATAATGAACCCCTGCTTCGGAACTCCCTTGAGCCTGCGCGGTAGGGCGAAGCGATTTAAGAAGCTCAATCGTGATGGGTTTATTCAAAGCACTTACCACTTCGAGGAGCTTGAGCATGGCACGTGCATCACCTCCGGAACTGGCAATCAAATACTCTTTAGCCTCATCGTCCATTACTATGGAAGTTCGACCTAACAAAGCTTCTAACGCATCATCACCAATCGTTTGCAACTCAAACAAGAGCGAACGGGATCGCATCGCCGCAGTAAGAGAAAAATAGGGATTTTCGGTCGATACACCAATGACTAACGCACTGTTTTTTTCCATAACCGGCAATAACACCTCTTGCTGATTTTTTGCCAGACGATGTACTTCATCGATAAAAACAAGCGGTTTGGTAAGAGAATTTTCGTATTGATTAAAAATTTTTCGTAAATCGTCTATTTTAAGAGAAGTTGCATTAAATTCATAAAAAGGCAGTTCCATAACGGAGGCAATAATCCGAGCCAATGTGGTTTTACCACAACCGGGAGGACCATAAAAAAAAGAGTGAGTAAGGTTTCCGCTCTCGCAAAGAGAACGTAACGGTGCATCGCTTGAGCACAAATGGGACTGCCCGACTACCTCATCAAAGGTTTTTGGGCGAAGTAAATAGGTAAAGTCAGCCATTACTTTTTAAACTTATTATCACTTTTCGGTTTATATTTATTCGTCCCAAAAACTTCATTTTCGGGCTTCACTTTTTTATCTTTGACAAACTCTCGCTTGGTCGGTTTTTTCTCTTCTTTTGCAACAGGCTTTGCACCGATTTTTCCATCTTTAGAAAATTTCTTATCAAATTTGCCCGTAGCACTTGTGAACTTTTTCTCAGATTTTTGTTTCATTTTTGCCGCTTTTTCGGCTGTTTCCAAAAAGTCACGTAAAGATGCATACTCATTGCGCTCCAAAAAGCGAACTTTGCCCGTTGGAAGATTGTTAAGCTCTATTCCTCCGAAACTAAGGCGTTTCAAGTCCACGATTTCCGCACCGAAATGGGCGAAGAAACGACGCAATTCACGGTTTTGTCCTTCGCCGATGGCGACTTTGAGAATCGAATAGTCCCCTTGGTCTTTTTGGACTTGATAGGCGTAAAACGGAGCGAAGCTCATCGGTCCCTCTTCGGCATACTCATGCGCACCCGCACTCGCATCATCAAGCTCCAGCCCCTCACCCATGGCGATTTTCATCCCCTCGGTGACAGGTCCTTTGATTTTGATTTTATAAACACGTTCCATTTTAGAGGTCATCAGTGCCGTAGCCACACGTGATGCATCGGTGAGAAGCAACAATCCCTCTGATGCATAGTCCAAACGTCCCACAGGGATAAAATGTTTGTAATTACTAGAGAGAGAATCGTAAATGGTTTTACGGTTTTGAGGATCTTTTTTGGTCACTAACTCGCCGCGCGGTTTGTTATAGACGATGACCGTAAATTGATCGGTTGCGGTGATTTTATGACCGCTCACGCTGACATTGGCACTGCGTTCATCGACTGAAACAGCGGGATTTTTTTCGATTTCACCATCGATACGGACATACCCGTCCAAAATCGCCTGATCCGCTTCACGGCGAGAATAGGTCGAGTAGTGGGCTATAAATTTATTAAGTCTCATCATGAGATACCTGCTTCCACGAGTGTATGAAGATGCAATGCACCTTGGATAATGCCCTCACCATTGGTGACGACTAACAATTGAATTTTTTTGTTTTCGATCAGTACCAACGCATCGCTTGCAAGCATGGAACCATCGTTTATGACCATCGGATTTTTCGTCGCGTACTCAAAAGCACTTTTTTCCAGTGAAAAATCTTTTCCCAGCAAGGCACGACGAATATCCCCATCACTGAGCAACCCTGAGAGTTTACCTTCGTCATCCGTGAGCATCACCGTACCCAAACGCCCTTCACTCAAGACCAAGATCGCCTCTTTAAGAGGGGTGTTTTCACTCACGATAGGCAAGTTTTCGGTGCGCATCAAATCCGATACTTTTACAAACAGTTTTTTACCCAATGCGCCACCCGGATGAAACGAGGCAAAATCCTCTTTTTTAAACCCGCGCGCTTCCATCAGACACACTGCAAGTGCATCCCCCATCGCCAACGTCAATGTTGTCGAAGATGTCGGAGCGATATTGAGAGGACACGCTTCAACGGCGACATTGATATTAATCATCTCATCGCTATAACGTCCTAACGTTGATTCACTGTTTCGTGTCATACCGATCAGAGGAATATTAAAACGCTTAATGTGAGGCAAAATAGCACTGAGTTCTGGACTCTCACCACTGTAACTAATAGCGATTACAACATCGTCTTTGCCAATCATTCCCAAATCGCCGTGCAATGCTTCGGTCGGATGGAGAAAAAAGCTCGGCGTCCCTGTCGAAGCGAACGTTGCCGCCATCTTAGCGCCGATAAGTCCCGATTTGCCGACACCCGTAATGATAAGTTTTCCACGGCATGCGAGGATGATTTCAACCGTACGACGAACCTCATCTCCGATGGTTTTCATCGCGTCACGCAACGTTTGCGCTTCGATTTCAAGTGTCTTGCAGGCTATTGCGATATAATCGTTGTTCATAATATAATTATAGCGGAAATGGACTTTATCCATGCAAAACCTTTATGTAGACGTATCCTCTCTTGATAAACGTGCTGTAGCTAAATTCGCCCTGAGCGAAGAGGTTATGATGGAGCACGCCGCAATCGCATGTGAACGTACCATTCGTGAACGCTTCGTCCTTGGTTCATCCATTCTCATCGTCTGCGGAAGCGGTAACAATGGGGCAGATGGATTGGCTCTTGCACGACTTCTGGATGAGTCTTACGATGTCATTGTGCATATTCCTTTTGGTGTCTCCTCCCCTCTTGCCAAGCTTCAACTCAAACGTCTTGATGCATTGGGGATTAAAAGTGAACGGCTCCCAAAAAGTGCCGATGTCATCGTGGATGCCTTTTTCGGAAGTGGTTTAAGCCGTCCATTGGACTCTACCGCCGCTAAAATTTTAGAAGCACTCAATGCACTCCAAGGATTTAAAATCGCGTGCGATGTCCCCAGTGGTTTATATGCCGATGGGACACTCGATTCCCATACCTTTAAAGCCAGTCTCACTATCACCATGGGAGCACTCAAACAAGGAATGTTTAGTGACGCAGCCAAAGAGATAGTAGGTGAAATCGTTGTTGCCGATTTGGGAATTCATCACACCCACTATGAAATTCCCTCAGCGTGGCATCTCCTTGAAGCCGGTGATTTACGTCTTCCGCTTCGTACCGCTACAACCGCACACAAGGGGACATACGGACATGTGGCAGTTGTATGCGGTGAGAAAATCGGAGCATCCGTCATCGCAGGCTCTGCTGCTTTGCGATTTGGAGCGGGTTTGGTCACACTTTTAAGCAATGAAAATGTCATCCTCCCTTACGAGCTTATGCAAAGTCACTCCCTCCCTCCAACGACTACCGCCATTGCGTTAGGAATGGGAATGGGATCTGAATTTTGTGACGATGAACTTACACGGATACTCGATAATACCCATCCACTTGTCTTGGATGCTGACATCTTTTACCATCCCATATTTCCACAACTGCTCAAACGTCCCAATATCGTCCTCACCCCTCATCCCAAAGAGTTCACACAGATTTTACAGATTTGTGCAATCGCGGACATCGACGCAGCAACCCTCCAAAACAATCGCTTTGATTACGCCCAAAAGTTTTGTACGGCTTTTCCTAACACGGTGTTAGTCCTCAAAGGCTCGAATGTACTCATCGGTCGTAACCAAGATTTTTTTATCAATCCACACGGCACAGTTGTCTTAGCAAAAGGGGGGAGCGGTGATGTTCTTTCCGGACTGATAGCAGCGCTGCTGGCACAAGGATATGACCCATTAAAATCAGCCCTTCAAGGCTCGCTCGCCCATGCCATCGCATCGCAGAAATTTGCCAAAAACAACTATGCTATGACGCCGCTAGATCTCATCGAAAGTATCACCACTCTATGAAAAAAATTGTTGCCCTCTTTAGCGGCGAGGGAACCAACCTCGCCAACTTAATCGAAAAAATTCATCATAAACACGGTGTTATCACCTGTGCTATTACGAACAATCCAAACGCAGGGGGAATTGCCAAAGCCAAAGCCGCAAATATCCCTGTCGAAGTATGCAACCATACCCTCTTTGATTCAAGAGAAAGCTACGATACCGCATTGGTTCAGATGATAAAAGAATACAATCCCGATCTCGTTGTACTGTGCGGATTTATGCGGATATTGACCCCTGTTTTTACCTCTCAAATCAAAGCCATCAATCTCCACCCCTCGCTCCTTCCTGCTTTCAAAGGTGCTCGTGCAATTGAACGAAGTTTCGAAAGTGATGAGACGAAATGCGGGGTCAGTGTTCACTGGGTAACCAATGAGCTCGATGGTGGTGACATAATCTTACAAAAAAGTTTTACTAAAAACCCCAATGATACTTTGGAAGAATTTTCGGCTAAAATTCGCGAAATTGAGTATGAAATTTTGCCTTTAAGTATCATTCATCTCTTAACATAAGGAATATCAACAATGCACACATTACAAATTGGAAAATATACATTAGGAAGCCGCCTCATCGTAGGAAGCGGTAAATACGACTCATTTGAAACGACCAAAGCAGCAACACTCGCAAGCGGTTCAGAACTGATCACCGTAGCAGTACGCCGTCTCAACATCACCAATCCTAATGAGCCAAATCTTCGCGATACGTTTGCTAACACCAACGTCAAGTTTTTGCCCAACTCTGCTGGATGTACCACAGCTGAAGAAGCCATCACCCTCTTTCGCCTCACCCGCGAAGCGACAGGAATCGACCTCATTAAACTCGAAGTCATCGGTGACACCCAAAAAACGCTCTACCCCGATGTATTGGAAACGATCAAAGCGTGTGAAGTATTAGCAAAAGACGGGTTTACGATCATGGCATACACCAGCGATGATCCGATCATGGCACGCCGTCTCGAAGATGCAGGCGCACACGCTATCATGCCTCTCGCTGCTCCCATCGGAAGTGGTTTAGGAGTCCAAAACCGTTATAACATCGTGTTTGTACGTGAAGCGGTCAAAGTCCCTATTATCGTCGATGCAGGAATTGGCTGTGCCAGTGATGCGGCGTTAGCCATGGAACTGGGAGCGGATGGTGTTTTAACCAATACCGCCATTGCCCAAGCAAAAAATCCGATGATGATGGCGGAAGCGATGAAAAATGCGGTGATTGCAGGTCGATTGAGTTACCTCGCAGGTCGCATACCGAAACGTCCATACGCGACCGCAAGCTCACCGATTGACGGGATGATACAGTTTTAATACCGTTCACCCTGAGCTCACGTGCCCTATAGGGTATGTCGAAGGGTACTCTACCCATGGTTCGACAGGCTCACCACGAACGGAAAACTTTTACGCTTCGTCTCTATTGAGTTTCCCACGCATCATAAAATAAATTCCTATACCAATCCCGCTCCAAACTGCAAATCGTATCCATGTGTGCAATTCCAATCCTGACATTATAAAGATCAATAATGCAAAATTTAGAGGGATAAGCACCCAGAACATTGGAACTCTAAAGGTTCCTATGAGCCCTTTTTTACGCAATACGATAATAGCGATTCCGACGACAAAATAGGCAAACAATGTACCGATATTGACCAGTTCTGCCAAAATCTTTAGAGGGATAAATCCAGCCAAAATTGCGAGAAATAGTCCTCCATAAAGGGTGACTTTAAAAGGAGTATTGTATTTGGGATGGACTTCGCGAAAATACGCAGGTAAAAAGCCATCACGAGAGAGGGCATGAGCTACACGCGTAAACCCTAATCCCATAACCAACATAACGGTCGTAATCGTAACAACCGCCCCAAGAGCAATAATACTCGCGATAAAAGGCTCATCAACGCGCAACATAGCAAATGAGAGAGCATGAGGAACATCCAGCTCTGTATAGCTAACCATAGAGGTCAATGTGAAACTGACCAAGATGAAAAACATGGTCGAAAACGCCAACGCAATCATAAGAGCCTTAGGAATGGTTTTAGTAGGGTCTTTTGTCTCTTCTGCAACCGTAGAAATAGCATCAAATCCCAAATAGGCAAAGATGATCAAACTCGTCGCATGCCACATCCCTTGCCAGCCAAAAGGGAAAAAGTTTCGGATATTTTCTATATCAAAATGTTGTAATCCAAAATAGACAAAAATCGATAAAACAACGATTTTGATGTAAACAATGATGTTGTTAACACGAGCACTCTCTTTTATCCCGATTGCCAAAAGGGTAAAAATAACCGCTATCACCAAAAAAGCGCTTATGTCTACATACGTTCCAGCAGCTGGGTTGTACGAACCGCTCAAAGCTGTAGGCAAGGCAAGGTGAAAGTTGGTCTCGATGAATGTACGAAAATAACCTGACCATCCCGTTGCGACCGCACTTGTAGCTACTCCATACTCTAAAAGCAAATTCCATCCGACCAACCAAGCAAAAAATTCACCCAATGTTGCATACGTATAATTATATGCACTTCCAGAGACAGGATAAATAGAACTCATCTCAGCATAGATAAGCGCCGTAATTCCAATGGCAATCGAACCAATCAAAAAAGACAAAACAATCGCAGGACCAGCGGTTGTTGCAGCCGCTTGCCCCGTAATAACAAATATCCCAGCTCCTATGATCGCCCCGACTCCAATAAACGTTATATCCAAAAGATTGAGGTGTCGCGCCAGACCAGCCGCCCCTACCTTTGGAATTTTAGTGCTAAATAAACCCATAAACCACTGCCTTTGTGTCATTTTTATATCAAATTATAGCTAAACTAAAATTCGTATTGACATTAACTGAATTTTAAACTATAATTTCGCCTCACTAAAATTGGTTTTGCCACTTTTAGCTGATAGGTCGGGGCGTAGCTCAGTATGGTTAGAGTACTTGCTTTGGGAGCAAGGGGCCGGAGGTTCGAGTCCTCTCGCCCCGACCACGTTTTTTATATTTTCGAAATTTAAATAAAAACTTTTGTATGGTGGAATTAGCTCAGTTGGTTAGAGCACTGGTTTGTGGTGCCGGGGGTCACGGGTTCGAGCCCCGTATTCCACCCCATATTTTAGTTTATTTAATGCGCTTTTGACATTTCGATGTTTTAGAAGGACTTTGTGCGTTCGTAGCTCAATTGGATAGAGTAACGGACTTCGGATCCGTAGGTTATAGGTTCGAACCCTATCGGGCGCACCATAAGTATAACTCGCGTCCTTAGCTCAGTTGGATAGAGCAATGCCCTTCTAAGGCATCGGTCAGAGGTTCGAATCCTCTAGGGCGTACCACCTT
>Ga0265593_1000608_pt1 | contig 18763 bp, 16 predicted proteins | sample saktaG_8_FD_190136 | JGI IMG/M metagenome (GOLD analysis project Ga0265593, IMG submission 190136) | Saline water microbial communities from Sakinaw Lake, British Columbia, Canada - sak_2011_5_24_36m | ecosystem: Environmental > Aquatic > Non-marine Saline and Alkaline > Saline ...
TAGTGAAATACGGACGGCAACGGCTCAATACCCCTCTGACCAACGACTATTACAACCGTATGCTTCCGAACAGTTTTGAGGCACTCACCCTCGGAAACCGTTCAATACCTAATGTGACTCTAAAGGGTGCTTACATCACTAAATGGAAGTACAAAGACTCCGACCGATTTATCTCACCCACCGAAAATTATGGATTTCATCGTGACATAGTGATGCTTGGTGGCGTGATGAAAAAGGGGGGAAGTACGAATGAAGTGTATGACTACTATGTCCCCGATGTAATGAATGCTCTGTGTATTCAAAGTGAAACACCAAAAATTTTACCGGAAAGTTCCCCTTTTAATATTTCAGGTGCGGTACAATTTTTAAAAGAAAATGGTGTGGGAGATGAACTAATCAAACTCTCTTCTACCTATTTAATCGGGACAAAATTAGGACTTCATTATAATGATTGGAGTTTTACAGGGCTTTTCACCCAAATCGGTGACCAATCACTTGCAGGGACAGGAGGACGTTACGCCAAGATGGGATGGGGAGGATTTATCACCTATACCGATTTTCAAATCGACGGTGAAACGGAGAATGCGGGTGCAGTAGCGTATGGAGCAGTTGTAACGCACCGTTTTGATAAAACACTCGAAGCATCGCTGAAATATCTGCGAATCGACCAAAGTGACGCAAAACAAAGCGCTCCCAATTCTCTCACCGACAACCCACGCCCTGACTCAAACGAATACAACCTCGATGCCACCTATCAACCCACAAAAGAGATACGATTACGATGCCGTTTTGCGTACATCGACTACAATCCTGACACCACAAATCTATATAAAAATCGTGCGTATGACGAGTTCAACACCCGTATCATTGCCGATTATATGTTTTAATATTGGAGAAAAAATGACGTGGCTCATCGTAAAATATTTAGTGACCGCAGGAGTTGTCGTCCTCGTCTCTGAAATGGCAAAACGTAGCGATAAGCTCGGCGGACTCATCGCGGCGTTGCCTCTCGTAACTTTTTTGGCACTGATTTGGCTCTATTTTGAAAATCAGCCTACGGAGAAAATTGCTAATCATGCATGGTATACCTTTTGGTATGTCGTACCAACATTACCGATGTTTTTGGCGTTTCCACTACTACTGGAACGTATCGGTTTTTGGCCTTCTCTTCTCGCGTCTGTAGCCATTACCGTGATTTGTTTTATACTCTTTTCGCTTATTATTCGTCAGTTTGGGATCGAGTTATGGTAAAGTAGTCTATTTTATTTCGGAGTTACACAATGTCCAATCGCCTCGCACTCGAAGATTCCCCCTATCTCCAGCAACATAAAGATAACCCTATCGATTGGTATGGGTGGTGCGATGAAGCGTTTGAGCGTGCAAAGCGTGAACATAAAGCTATTTTTATCTCCATCGGGTACAGCAGTTGCCACTGGTGTCACGTTATGGAACATGACGTTTTTGAAAATAAAGAGATTGCCGAATTTGTAAACAAACATTTTATTTGTATCAAAGTGGATCGTGAAGAGCGCCCTGACATCGACAAACATTACCAAGAGCTGCATGTCCTGCTCAATCGTCGAAGCGGTGGGTGGCCACTCTCTATCTTTTGTACACCAGAAAATAAACCTTTTTATGCCGCAACCTACATTCCCCCTCATAATCGCGATAAAATGATGGGCTTTAGTGAGCTTACGGCTATCATTTCTGAAAAAATAGCACTAAATGATGAAAAGCTCTTTCAAAATGCCGATGAAATTACCGGTTTTATGAAACCCAAGGAGACACTGACCCAAGCAACCCAATTGGATGAAAAAATCATGCTACAATTTGGCAAGCAAGCCGAGCATAATTTCGATCCAATCAATGGCGGATTTTCAAAAGCTCCGAAATTTCCTCATACTTCAACGTTAAAAACTCTTATGAGACTTGAACAACTCGAATCCGATTCTTCACGTCGCACTATCATCACCCATACGCTCGATTCGATGGCACGAGGAGGAATGTATGACCTCATTGATGGAGGATTTTGTCGTTACAGTACCGAAGAATCGTGGCTGATTCCCCATTTTGAGAAAATGACGTATGATAATGCCCTGCTTTGTGAACTCTATGCTCTAGGTTCCGTTCAATTTAATAATCCATTCTATCTTCGATGCGCCATAGAAACTGCTGATTTTATGATGAAACTTATGATGGAGGATCATCTCTTTTACAGTGCGAGCGATGCGGATACCGAAGGTGAGGAAGGAAAGTATTTTGTCTACTCTTATGATGAAATCACTCAAGCACTTCAAAATATAGGTATTTCCAATCTCGATGAAGCCATAGAAATACTACAAATCACCCCTGATGGAAATTTCGAAGGGCACTGCATCGTTACCCTCTCATCATTAGAGCGACCCCAATGGTTTGAGGATTTTGTCAAAGAGTGTCAAAAACTTCGTTCCTCTCGAACCTACCCTTTTATCGACCGTAAAATCAATATCGCATGGAATGCCATGATGATCAAAGCCCTTCTGATACTGGGAAAACAGATTCCATCGTATCAATACAATGCGATAACTTCACTGGATGCCCTACTCTCAACCATGTTCATTGACGGAGTTCTTTATCACACGACCCTAATCCACAAAAAACCAAAAATAGAAGCTTTTTTAGAGGATTACGCTTATCTTGCCGATGCGTTAATCCAAGCGTATCAAATTACTTTTGATGAAGTGTATCTCATACGTGCCCAACAACTTGCCAACAAAGCATTGGAACTTTTTTATCAAAACGGTGCATGGTATTTTAGCCGTGGTGATTTTCCGACTGTTGCTGAACTGGATGATGGCTCCTATCCTAGTTCAATGGCGATTATGATGGAGGTATTACTCTCATTAGGAAATCTCATTGATGGAAAATATCGTCACTTTGCCTTTAAAAGTCTCGAATATGTCTCAATCAAGCTCATGAAAACCCCAATTTATTATCCAAAACTCACCGAACAAACTATTCGCTATCTCAAAGGAGATCGCATCATTAAAGCTCATAAATCACTCCTCCAAAAATGTACGCAGTTTAACTATCCTTTTGTATTACTCAAAAATGATGAGAGTGTGGAAGGATTTTTGATTTGTGGAGAGAATAGCTGCTTTGCAGCTACTAATAATAGTTCGAAATTAGATGAATTAATAGAGTCAACGTTACAATAAAAAAAAGAAGAGGTTATCATGCATTCAAAAGGATCAATGGCTAGAGATGAAATCGCTGAAACATCGCAGGTAAAAGATCTTGTTCATGCGGATCGTAATCTAAGTCTTAAAAAACAAAAAAAACAGCAAGAAAAGCATAATAAAAAAGAAGAGCGTCTCCCTATTTGGGTTAAAGCAAGTGTCATAGAGTACGAATCGGAGCTCAAAAATCTACAAATTGAACTTTTAAAACTCCAAAATCATGTTAAAAATAAAGGGCTTAAAGTTCTTATGATTTTCGAGGGGCGTGATGCTGCGGGTAAAGGTGGGACGATTAAACGCATTACCGAACACCTCAATCCGCGCGGTGCCCGTGTTGTCGCACTGGACAAACCATCCGATGTGGAAAAAACCCAATGGTATTTTCAACGCTATGTGCAGCATCTCCCAAGTGCGGGAGAGATGGTCTTTTTTGACCGAAGCTGGTATAACCGTGCTGGCGTTGAACCTGTCATGGGATTTTGCAGCGAAGAAGAGCACAAAGAATTTTTACATGAAGTGGGAGAATATGAGCGAATGCTCGTAAATTCAGGGATTATTCTTTTCAAGTTTTATTTTTCCGTCTCCAAAAATGAGCAGGCCAAACGCTTCAAAGGACGAAAAACTGATCCTCTTAAACAATTCAAACTCTCTCCCGTGGATGCAAAATCTCAAGATCTGTGGGATAAATATACTATCGCGAAATATTCCATGCTTTTAGCTTCTCACACCTCACACGCACCATGGGTCATTATCCGTTCGGATAACAAGAAAAAAGCACGCATAAACTGCTTTAGACATATCCTTTCTCGTAGTGAATATCCGAGTAAAATCAAACCTTCTCGTCTAAAAATATCCGAAAAGATTTTACTCGATGGAGATCAAGAACTTAAATTAATGGAATCAAGTATGTCGCTGAAGAAAAATGATGAGTTTAATGAAAAAGGGTAATCGTGATTCAATCCGCCGTCCTAAAATCTAGCAATATTCTAAGCGATTTTTGGGGAGGTACAGCCGCAATGCTGGTTGCTTTACCTGCAGCAATTGCTTTTGGGGTAACGGTTTACGCCTCACTGGGAGGACATTATGCTGCGTATGGAGCAATAGCCGGTATTTTAGGTGTTGCGGCGATTGGGATTGTTGCCCCCTTACTGGGAGGAACCAATCGACTCATCTCTGCACCTAGCGCTCCCGCTGCTGCCGTTTTATCTGCCTTTGCCCTTACCTATATTAGCCAAGATTTTGGTCCAGATGCTGTCTTTGTGATGCTGATGATCATAGCATTGCTCGCAGGAATCTTACAAATCCTTTTTGGTCTGATTGGTCTTGGAAAACTAATCAAGTATATGCCTTTTCCTGTTGTAAGCGGCTATTTAAGCGGAGTCGGGCTTTATATCATTGCTACCCAGACCCCAAAATTTCTAGGGCTGCCACAGGGCTCTTTTTTTTGGGAAGCACTCCAATTTCCAGCCACATGGCAGTGGGAAAGCATAGCTGTCGGACTTGTTACAATTTTAATCATGTTTTATGCCGATAAATTGTTCCGTTCCATTCCATCCGTTATCATTGCCTTGATTGCTGGAATTGTCAGCTATGCGGTACTTGGATTTTTTGATCCTTCACTGCTTGTACCCAACAATCCATTGCTAATTGGGGAACTTGGAGGAAGTGGTGGAATCGATTTTCTTCATATATTTGTCACACGTTTTGAGGTGCTTAAAAATTTCACTCTCCATGATTTTAGTGTACTCTTTTTTCCGTCATTAACCCTCGCAGTACTTCTCTCTATCGATACCCTTAAAACCTGTGTGATTTTGGATTCTATAACACACTCCTTTCATGATTCCGACCAAGAACTTATTGCCCAAGGTTCGGGAAATATCACCGCATCTTTGATAGGGGGTATGCCCGGATCTGGAACTATGGGCGCGACCATGGTCAATCTCTCCAGCGGTGCAACCTCAAATCTTTCAGGTCTTGTTGAGGGGGTTATGTCTATCATCGCTTTTGTAATTTTAGGTAGCTTTATGGGATGGATTCCCGTTGCGACACTGGCGGGTATTTTGATGGTTATTGGTCTAAGAATGATCGATAAACACAGTATTAAGCTCCTGAAATCACGCAAAACAATTCTTGATTTTTTCATCATCGTAGCTGTCGCCTTCACCGCTCTTTCTATAAGCCTTATTGCCGCAGCTGGTGTAGGATTACTGTTGGCTATTATCTTATACATTGGACAACAAATCGGTGCATCTGTCGTATACCGTCAACTCGATGGTAGAGAGATAAAAAGTAAAATTATACGCAGTCGTGAAGGAGAGGCTCTTTTATCCGAAAAAGGGGATGAATATTCTGTATATGAATTGCATGGAAGTCTCTTTTTTGGAACAGCCAATCAACTTTACACAATGCTTCGTGAGGATTTAAAACACAAAAAATACATTATTTTAGATATGAAACGGGTACAAAATGTTGATTTAACCGCTGCCCATATTCTTCTTCAAATCAAAGACATTCTCCATGAAAGAGATAGCTATTTACTCTTATCCCGTTTACCCCATAAGCTTCCAACGGGTGAAGATTTAGAGAGTTATTTTAACCATGTAGGTTTGCTTAAACATCTAAGCCCCATAACGGTTTTTGACGATTTGGATGATGCCGTTGAGTGGGTGGAAAACTCAATCATTCACGAAAATCTCATTGAAGAACAAGGGGAAGAATTACTGGATCTAACTGATTTTGATCTTTTTATGGGACGTAATAGTGATACACTTGAAGAGATCGAGAGCCTTCTTCAATGCAGATCTTATCGTGAAGGTGAGTTAATCTACTCTGAGGGGAATATGATGGGGGAAATTTTTCTTATTCGTCGCGGTCGAGTACGAATTATGCTTCCGTATCTTGGACGAAAAAGTATCCATCTGAGCACATTAGGACAAGGGAATTTCTTTGGAGAGTTTTCATTTTTAGAAGGAAGTCCCCACTATACTGATTCAGTCGCGGGATCTGACACTGATCTTTATGTCATCTCACGTGAGGCATTTGATAAATTTTCCCAACATCATAAAAAAGCTTCATTGCATTTTATGCAAAGTCTTGCAACTGTATTAGCCGAAAGACTTAAAATAACGAGATCTGAACTGGGAGCAGAAATTGACGTATAAAATAGTAAAAGAGTTAGAGAAACTTTAAAATTTCAGTTTCAATATTCTCTTTATCGATGACCGTATCTTGCGTAATTGCTTTGGTAAATAGCCCTTTAATCATTTCAGGAATAGGAGTATTGGCTGTTTTGCTGATCGATTCGAGAGCATCAATATCTCTCGCACCTACTTCACCGCTCAAAGCATTGGCAATCGTCGGTGAAAACTTGGTCCATTCTGCCGTTGAGTAAACAATGGTCTTAAGTGATTTTGTGGCACAACAGTCATATGCTTTGAAACACGTAGCCGTATGCGGATCCATCAAATAACCGCTGTCAAATGCCTCTTTGATATATCCTTTTCCCTCAGCACCATTACAATAATCGGCTGAAAACATCCCTTGTAGCTTCATCGTCTCATCATCGCTAAGAGCATAGAAACGCTCACGCTCCAACCCTTCCATCAACTCTTTAGTTCGTGCACTTCCAAACAAATCAAATAAAATACGTTCAACATTGCTGGAAATCAAAATATCCATTGCAGGAGAAGTCGTCGGAACTACTTTATCCTTGCGTAAGTCATAATGTCCCGTATTAATAAGGCGGGTAAGGACATTATTTTCATTCGATGCAATGATGATTTTTTCTACTGGAAGACCCATTTTCATTGCATAATATCCACCCAATGCATTACCAAAATTTCCGCTTGGAACATCAAGATAGACTTTTTCACCTAGTACAATAACATCTTGACGTACCAACTCAAGATAACTATGAATATGATAAATGATTTGGAAAATAATACGTCCGAAATTGACCGAATTAGCAGCAGAAAGAGAAATATTTTTGGTTTTAAGTGTTGCTTTGAATGTTTCAGAACCTAAAAGCTTTTTAAGAGCATGTTGCGCATCGTCAAAATCTCCATGAATTCCAATAACTTTGAGATTAGCAGCATCTTCTGTCACCATCTGAAGACGCTGAACATCCGATGTTCCTCCATCAGGATAAAGACACACGACGCGAACATTCGCTCTATTTTTAAATGTTTCAAGGGCAGCAGGACCCGTATCCCCACTCGTAGCAGCAAGGATAAGATACTCTTCTCCCCGCTTTTGTGCAATTGAGGATAATACTACACCAAAAGGTTGCAATGCCATATCTTTAAATGCACGAGTAGGACCGTGATAAAGCTCACTCACGTACAAATCATCACGAACTTTGACGACAGGAACAGGATTAGAAGAATCATCAAATTTGTCATACAATGACAATGCTTCATCAATAACCGACGGTTCAATGTCAATAGCAAGCGTTGTAAGCAAATCTTTTGCCAAGACTTTGTACGAAGAGTTTAAATGCTTGGTTAAAAAAGCATCTCCCAAAATAGGAAGCTCTTTAGGAACATACAATCCGCCAAAAGATGCAATGGGGCTAAGAATCGCCTCTGAAAAAGTGACTTCGCTAGGATGAACTCCATCATTTCCGCGTGTTTCAATAAATTTCATCGTTAAATGCCCCAATGTAAAAAGTTTTCGAATTATAACTAAGCCTCTCTCAGGGTTGGCTTAGAGCGTAATCTGCGTCCCAACACCCTCAGAGGTAAAGAGTTCGAGCAAGATAGCATGTTCAATACGTCCATCGATGATATGGGCTTTTTGTACTCCTCCATCGACTGCTTCGAGACATGAATCCACTTTAGGAACCATACCGCCATGAATGGTGCCATCAAGCTTGAGCGCTTCTACTTCTGCTTCAGTGAGAGTCGAAAAAAGTTCTTTTTCATTATTCAACACACCCGAGGTATCGGTCATAAAAATCACTTTACACGCACCGATGGCACTTGCGATTGCTGATGCTGCGAGGTCGGCATTGATATTGTATCCCGGATGTCCGATAGCTTCGTCAGCACCTATTGGGGCGATTACGGGGACAAATCCTTCTCGTAAGAGATTATGGATGACATCGGCTTTGACACTCTCTACTCGTCCAGTGAGTCCAAATTTCACCGCATCTTTGGGTTTAGCCATCAAGAAATGGGCATCTTTACCGCTGATTCCGATTGCTTTGGCACCATGAGAGTTAAGCAATGAGGTAATCTCTTTGTTAATCTCACCACTAAGAACCATCTCGACGATTCGCATTACTTCAGGGGTGCTTACCCGCTCACCGTCAATAAACTCCGTAGGGATTTTTAAATCACTCAACAGTTGAGAGATACGACTGCCGCCACCATGAACAATGACGACTTTTACTCCAACCAGATGAAGCAATACAATATCCTGAGCAAATTTGGCTTTGAGTTCATCGGAACTTTGCGCTGAACCGCCGTATTTTATGACAACAATTTCATCACGAAACTCTTTGATAAACGGCATTGCATCCATAAGTGTTTTAACAGTTTCAATTTTACGTAGCATGTACATAATCCTTTACGGTAATAATCAAACTCTCATCAAGTTCTAACGTGAGCTCTAAAATGGAGAGGTTGAGATTAAAAGACGACATTTTAACAAAGTCTTTTGAAGTTACCAAGAGACTTGTCGCTCCAGTGCGTTTAACAATCTCTTCAAGTTCCCATTGGTTGAAAAAATAGTGATCCTCAAAATAGATTTTTTCAAGCACATCAGGCAAAAAAGCGTCTAAACGTTGTGGACGAGCAATCGCCGTCACTAGAACCATTTTTTCGGTTGGATTTTTGACGGTTACCTGACGTTTAAACGTCTCTTCTTCACGCACCATAACAACCGATTTACTGCTCCACAGTTTTTCGCGATACGCTCCGCTAGGGAGACAAAAAGTATTGGGCGTTTTTACATCGATGAGAATATCTAGCTTTTTGATACCATGCTTGCCGTATCCGTCATCCAAAAACACCATCTCGCATCCCATCGCCAACGCTTCAGCAATACCACGCTCGCGTTTTTCACTGACGATCACCACTGCATGCGGGAGGCTCGTAGCGTACACCATCGCCTCATCCCCGCTTTTACGGGTATCGCATAAAATATCGCGATCTTTGACCACAACCATCCCTTTGCTTTTTCGTCCGTATCCGCGTAAAACAATGGCAGGTTTAGAAAAATGTTGGGCAAGTTCAATGACCAAAGGAGTTTTACCGCTTCCGCCAACCGTGAGATTACCAATACTCACGACAGGAATACCCTTATCCAAAGGGGTACTACGCGAATAACGAACATACGCAATCAGACAATAAATCCAACTAAAGGGCAAAAGTAAAAGGGAGAGATTTTTTTGAAAAGCAGTAGGGTGATAAAGATACTGTTCACCCCATAAAACAGCTAAACGCTTCAAACGCGTGTTGCGGCTACATCTAAAATGGCATCACAAATCTCTTCAACCTCAGCATCACTAAGTGCCGCATAGTTAGGAATAGAGAGAACTTGACTGTAGTTACGTAACGCTACAGGAAAATCGTTAATACGAAGCGAATATTTTGCTTTATAATAACTAAGCAAATGAAGCGGAATGTAATGCAATCCCGTTTCAATCCCTCGCTCTTTAAGTTCACGAGCAAAAGAGTCACGATTTTTGTCAATTTTTATAATATAGAGAGAAAAGCTATGGTCTTGTTCTACAACCGGTAATGTAATATGTGGTGCATCCGCCAATCTTTCATTGAAAATCGCCGCAATCTCTTGCTGACGCTCAATGATCTCATCTTGTTTTTCAAGCTGTACCAAAATAACCGCCGCATCGAGAGGACTGATCGTGTACTGGCTTCCAATATCGGTCACATCATACACATAACCCAATGAATCATCATCGATTTCAAGCGCATGATGGCGCAACGATTTGGCTCTTTCGATAATATCTTCATCATCACTGACCATCATCCCGCCATTGCAGACATTGCGACGTAAATGGGGGCTGAAATCAAAACAGGTAATATCAGCACCGGTTGAACCGATTTTTTTCCCTTTATAGGTCGCACCCAACGCATCAGCAGCATCTTCAATGATTTTTACATCGTACGTCTTTGCGATGGCATATAAGCGATCCAAATCAATGCTCTGTCCTGCGATGTGCGATACGATGACCGCTTTAAGCTTTTTGGATTTATGCTCATGCAAGTACGCTTCGAGCTTATCCAAATCTATCGTAAAAAGATCCGGATAGATATCTATAAATGTCGGCTCTGCATCAAAATGGCGTACCACTTCAGGGACAGAAGGATAGGCATTAATCGAACACAATACCTTATCACCACGTTTCAAATCAATCGCCAACATCGCCAAATGAAGTGCCGATGTACCATGAGACGTTGAAAGGGCATACGTCGCACCGATATATGATTCAAAAGCAGATTCTAAATCTTCAATAATATTTGGGGCTTCACCGTCAAACACTTCATCTATTTTTTCACGCTCATCTCCGCCTACTTCTACTCTAAAAAATGGAATACTCATACTATTGCTCCTCATTGGGTTATATCTCTAGGATAATTAAAATCATGGTTAAGGGTACGGGACGTCAATTTTGCGATAATCGGCATCTTACGTTTGAACTGATTTTGATAAATTTTACGAATAATTAACTCTACTAATTCACTTTTTTCGCCACTTTCTATAAGCTCATCGCGCGTTAAGCGTGATTCAACGTACAGCTTTAACACACGATCAAGATCCGAGTATGGATAACCGATTTCAGTTTCATCACTCTGCCCTTCCCACAAATCTGCGGAAGGAGGTTTGGAAATAATTGAATCATTCACACCTAAATAGCGTGCAAGTTCAAACACTTCAGTTTTATACAAATCACCGATGGGATTCAACGCACTTGCCAAATCCCCATAGAGTGTCCCATAGCCAAGCATCAATTCACTTTTGTTGCTTGTACCCAACACCAAAGCATTCTCGCGTGCAGAAATATCAAACAGTGTCACCATTCGTAACCGAGCCGAGAGATTTCCAACCCGAAGAGGTGACATATCGTCTGTCTGATACGCACGTAACATTGGTTCAATACTCTGTGTCTCACAGCGCATTCCAAACGTTGCGCACAAGGCATCTGCATCATCCAATGAGCTTTGCGATGAATAATGCGAGGGCATTTTGACACACAGCAAGTCATTTCCGAATGCTTTATACGCCAACACTGACACAACAGCAGAATCCAGCCCGCCACTAAGCCCTACGACTACTTTTTTAAAGCCAGTTTTGTAAACTTCTGATTGTAAAAAACCGACTAAATAACGGCTTATTAGTTCATACTTGTTCACAGAAACACCTTACTAGATTATTAACTAATTGTATTATAACTAATATTTTGTATTAAGTGTTAACACAAAACTAATGAAATACGTTTCAGTTCATCTACACTAAATCCGGCAGATATTCTAGCCTCACAGTTGATACCAACTTTGCGAGGAAAACTCTGTGGATAGTGACGCTCGATGATCTCGAAATAAACATCAGGATGTACATTTTGACGTTCACACGCCACCCTAAACCACCGATCACCTCTGTGGACATGATCGATTTCCTCATCCAATATAACCTGCAAGGCTTGAATAATTTTCCCCACCATCACATTGGCCTTCAAAGGTTCCAGCTTACTAACGATGAGAGGCGTTGCATCAAGCCCATTCGCTTCTAAATATCGCGGAATTACTGCCATGCGCTCCAACAGACTCATCGTATTGACTGACGCTTCAAACAATCCATTATGAACAGGATATTCACCATAAAAACTTCCAAATTCTTTTAGCAACGCCTCAATCATCAAAAAATGACGCACCTCATCCTCCGCCACTTTGAGCCAATCGTCATTAAACTCATCCCCAACATCACGAAATCGATACACCGCATCCAGCGCCAAATCAATGGCACTGTATTCGATATGGGCAATCGAATGCAAAAGCTGTATTTGCCCACGCACTCCACCTAGCTTTTGCCGTTTGACAATCTCTTTTGGGTCTATGACCGTACAAAAACTATGATAAGAGGGGTGGGTAAATACCTCTACAGGTGATGAGCCATCTTGCGTTACGTCACCGTGACAATAGGCAGTATAAAAACGGTTGAAAAGTTCTAACTTTTCTATAGTCGAAGGGGCAGTTAAAATTGATTCCAGTGTTGTATAAAGTTCCATGATAGCAATTATGCTAGAATTTGGTAAAAAAAAGAAGTAATAAAGATGCAAATTCTAAAACAGCCTATGGGTGAATATCAGACAAATTGTTATATCGTCAAAATTGACGGCAAAGAGATTATCATTGATCCGGGTGTCGGAGCAACACAGTGGGTACTGGCAAATGTCACCAATCCCATCGCTATACTCAATACTCACGGACATTTTGACCATGTATGGAGCAATCAAGAGCTCAAAGAAAAATTAAACATTCCTCTTTACACACCAAAAGGCGATGTTCCACTTCTTTCAAACAGTACGTTCATGCCTGAATTACCCGCTTCCTATCCAGATGTTGAAGTGGATGGGGATGTAACTTTTGATTTAGAAGGGATTGAAGTGAAATTTCACCATTTTCCGGGGCACTGTCCGGGATGTTCGATGATTGAGATTGGGGACGTGATGTTTAGCGGCGATTTTTTGTTTCACAACTCTATCGGACGGTATGATTTTCCCTATTCAAGCCCATCCGATATGAAAAAAAGTTTGGAAAAAATGAAGTTGATGAAAGAGGATAAAACCCTCTATCCGGGGCATGGAGGGAGTACGACTCTCTTTAATGAGCAACGCAATGCCGATTATTGGTTGCGTATGCTATAAAAAAGTTCTTACTCCGTTCGTCCTGAGCCTGTCGAAGGATAATTCATGGTTCGACAAGCTCACCACGAACGGGGATACGGGAACATAGCTTACTAAAAAAGTTTACTCTTCAATATTTTTGAGCAAATCAAGACGAAGAACATGACGCTCCGTAATAACGGTTTTAAATTCTCCCTCGAATACTTTTATATCGTGGACGTATCCTTTGACACTTACGGTACGTTTACGTCCCTCTTTTTGGTGTTCTATGGCTTCAAAAGTAACTTTATCCCCGATACGGACAGGGGATAAAAATAGACAGTTTGACGAGGCTAAAACAACATTAGGCTCATTTACCGCAGCCATCGCCGCAAAATCAGCAGCACTAAAGATAAACCCTCCATGCACCAATCCTAACTCATCCGCTCGCATTACTTCGATAGTTTCAAGCACTACTTTTGCATAACCTCGTTCAAGCTTCACGACTTCACCGCTAAACGCACTGTTTACTTTTTCGTGCGTAATTAAATTGTCTTGCTGATTATTTGCTATTTGCAATGCATTATTTTCATCTTCTTGGACTGTAGCTGTTGCCAATGTTACCCCTTTGTAAGTCGGACATATCCCCGCACAGGTGCAGGGTATCCTTCTACCGTTTTACTACTATCGTCCGGATCGAGAAAATCTTCAAGGCTTTGCGATTCAATCCACGAAGTTTTGCGTTGTTCCTCTGAAGTTGTTACCACAGTTCCCAATACTTCAAAGGATTTAAAGCCAGCACGGATACACCAATTTTCTAATGCCTTAAGAGTTGGGACAAAATAAATATTAGTGATTTTAGAATAGCTATCACTGGGACAAAGAGCATAGGGTTCATCCCCCTGAATAATAAACGTATCAAGATAAAGTTCACCCTCTTTCTCCAATCCCGCATACAAAGCTTTGAGCATCGCAACGGGGTCACTACGGTGATACAAAACACCTAGACAAAAAATTACGTCAAATTTTTCTTCATAAAATGGTAAATGCTCCACACCTAGCAACTCGTACACAATGTCACTTTGTACAAAATGGTTAATCAAATCAAACTGAGATTTAAATAATGCAGATGGGTCAAAACCGACCACTTTAGCGGGAGAGTCTTCGAGAAAACGAAACATATAGTAACCGTTATTGCATCCGATGTCGGCTACTTTTTTACCCTGTAGATTAAAATGGGGACGCAAAAAATTGTATTTTTGATCACTTTTCCATTCGGTATCGATAAAAAGTCCAAAAAGGTCAAACGGCCCTTTTCGCCATGGCATCATAAGGCGTGCAACTGCCTCTAATTCTACCAAATCGATAGATTCTTCACTGGAGAGAGCAACCGTGTCTCCTAAAACAACCGTAGATTTTAGCTGAGGAAGAGAGTTTAATGCAGACCTTAGCGGTGCAATATTTTTCCACGTCATCCACTTTTGGCGCTCTGAGCGAACGGCTGATAAATCCATACTGTATTCCCCAATTCTAAAAGAGATAATTTTAGCAACATTAGGCTAAAATCCCACTCATGCGTATAGAAAAAAAAGCCACTCTCGTCTCCACCTCCGTTGCCTTAGTGCTCGTAACCTTTAAACTTTCCGTCGGTATTATCAGCGGCTCGGTCGCAGTATTGGCCTCTGCTGTTGATTCTTTGCTCGATATGGTTGTCTCTGCCTTTAACTATTTTGCTCTTCACAATTCAGATAAAGAACCCGATGAGAAATTTAACTTCGGACGACGTAAGCTTGAACCGCTTGCTGCTGTTATCGAGGGGACAATTATCAGTCTCTCCGCACTTTTTATTCTCTATGAAGCCATCTCAAAAATGGTGCAAAGAAGCCCCATAGAACATCTGGACATCTCCATTGGAGTAATGATAGCTTCACTGATTGTCACGGCAGGTCTAGTGCTATTTTTACAATATGTAGCAAAAAAAACCGACAACATGGTCATCCGAGCTGATGCCCTGCACTACAAAACAGATTTGTTAAGCAATGGAGCAATCGTCATCTCACTTTTGGTTATCTCTTTCACGGAATATACAATTATTGACCCTTTATTAGGAATCGGGATTGCTGCCTACATGATCTATTCAGCCTACCCGATCATTCATGAAGGTATTTTAATGCTATTAGATGTTGCTCTTGATTCTGAAAGTGTAAGTAAAATCAACACTCTCTTGGAAAATGAAAGTGATATCAATTCCTATCATGACCTCATGACACGCCGTTCAGGTTCTGACATCTATGTTAGTGTTCACATCGTTTTTAATATAAGTACATCATTGTATGATGCTCATCTTGTAGGTGATAAAATCGAGTTAGCATTAAAGAATTGCTTTCCCGACACTACCGTCCACCCCCTGATTCATCTTGATCCCTACGATGATTCAGAACCAGGGCACTAGAGTCATACGACGAATTTACCTTCTTGCAAAGCAAAAATTCGTCTTTCCAAACGATCAAGCCCGTCAACTAATTTTTCAGATACCGTTTTGAGCTGAGTATAATAATCTTTTGCAATCTCTTGATTTAATGACGTTACTTTTTTACGCGTACCAAAAAACTTGGAGAAAATAGAACGATCTTCATCACTAAAATAGATTTTGAAAATTTTCATATACACATCATGAAGCTCGAAATGAAGCTTCTCAATCTCTTTTAAACAATCCATATTCGGAATCATCCCGAGTGCTTGACCTTCTCCGTAAAACCACAGACCAAATTTACATTCCGTACATCCAACAGGAACTTGCTCTTTCTCGATAGGTAAGCCCTCGATAAGTGCATGGGCACGCTGAACCCAAGTTATATGGGCTTTCTTTGCATTTCTCAAATGAACTAATGTTTCTTCTTTATTCATGATGTAAATTTCCTTTTTATAATTCAACACTATAATAACTGCTAGAACTGTTTAAAAAATCATAGCATTTTTCTATCACATCATTATTATATTTTTAAATAACTTAAAGCTTATCGTGCAAATTCTACTGTACGGCTTTCTCGGATTACATTCACTTTTATTTCACCGGGAAATTGTACTTTTTGGGCAATTTCATTTGCAATTTCGCGTGCTAACAATACACTCTCATCATCACTGATACTTTGTGAATTAACAATAACACGTACTTCACGTCCTGCATTGATGGCATATGCTTGTTTAACACCGTATTTTGCAGTTGCTATCTCTTCAATTTCATTCACACGACGCAAAAAGCTTTCCAACACTTCACGCCGCGCACCCGGACGAGCAGCTGAGAGGCTGTCCGCCGCGCACACACACGCACACTCAATGCTTTTTATCTCTTCTTGACCATGATGGGCGTAAATGGCATTGATCACCACAGGATCTTCACCCAAACGTCGGCACACCTCCGCACCTAGATCAACATGGTTTCCGCCGGCACTCTCTTGTGTAAGCGATTTGCCAATATCGTGAAGAAGTCCCGCACGTTTTGCCAATCGAACATCTCCCCCCATCTCTGATGCCATCAATCCTGCCAGATGTGCTACTTCGAGAGTATGCGCCAACGCGTTTTGTCCATAACTCGCACGATATCGAAGCCGTCCTACCAATCGACAAAGCTCTGGATGCATAACACCAAGCCCTAAATCAAAGACGATATCTTCACCCTCACGTAAAATTGCTTCTTCAAACTCATCTACAACTTTTTGATAAATCTCCTCTATCCGTGCCGGCTGAATTCGTCCATCTTCAACAAGAAGCCCAATTGTTTTCGTAGCAATTGCCCGACGATACAGGTTAAACGAGCTTACTATAATAGTATTAGGTGTTTCATCGATGATAATATCAACACCAGTCACCATCTCTATGGCTTTGATGTTACGACCTTCTTTACCGATAATGCGCCCTTTTAACTCATCACTTTCGAGATGAATTACACTAATAAGCCGTTCCGATGCAAATTCACCTGCAAATCTCGAGGTTGCTTGAGCCAATATATAATCAGCCTTACGTTTAAGCTGTTCTTTTGTCTGCTCTTCTAATTCTCGCGTTAATCGTCCTACTTCCAGTCGTGCATCATTACGTACTTGGTCGAACAATAAATTTTTAGCTTCTTGTACTGAGAGCATAGCACGCCCCTCTAGTACCGAAGTAACTTGTCCCATTTTTTGATGATACTCTTCTTTTAATTTCTCTAAAGCGCGTTCATTTCGTTCCAAATTCAATCGCATGTTTTCAATCGCACTGCGTTGAATATTTATCACACTTGATTCACTGAGACGAAAACTCTCAAAATCATTTTGCAATTGAAGCACATGAGCTTCTTGAGCCGTTAAATCATTTTTAGCACGAGTGTACACTTCATCATATTTACGTATCGCTTCTTTTTCAATCTCGTTTGATCGTGACGTTGCACGTATCAGTAAATTTTGCGCTTCAGACTCGATGGCATTCGCTTTTGCGCGCGCTTGCGCTTCATAATGTCCGAAGCTAGAAAGTGATATTTTTTTAGAAATTAAAAATCCGACTATCCCGCTTAAAGTGGCTATGCCACTGCCTATGAGCAGGCTGTTTAACATGAAAATCCTTCATTCTACGCACCCCATCAGGTGTGATCAACATATCGCCTTGTATATCATAATCATCGCACAACGGCAATGGGGTATAGCAACGACATGACTGCACAAAAATTGTTAACGGTTTCGACTTCAGTGTGGGAAAAAATCTATCATACATACCTTTGCCAAAACCAATTCGGCGTCCAGCTCCATCCACACCCACGACGGGGACAATAGCAATATCAATTAATTTTATATTTAAGTTTGAAATCCGAGGTTCATAAATCCCGAAGGCTTTACGCTCCAACGGCAACCTCAATGGTACCATTTTGAAACTGACGTCATCCATAAATGGTAAATATAATGATTTTTTAGAGCGTAACGTCAAAATAGTACGACGAATATCGGCTTCAAAGCCAAAAGGCCAGTAGAATAAAATCCGCTTGGATTTATGATGACGTAAAACTTTTAAAAGATAATGATTAACACGTGAATCACGATACAATTTCCCCGTTTTTGGAAGATTCCGTTGTTGCTTTAAACACTGGTCGCGAAAATCATTTTTGGTCACTTCTAAACCTTTTTCGATATAATCATCATATTCTAGCCAATTTACAAAGGTTATCCATGCGTTTTCCCACTTTTTTTATCTCTTTAGTCTCTGTAACGTTCCTCTTTACCGGATGCGGTAACAACTCATCTGAAGAGTCATTGGTCTCTACCGCCACATTTAACCTGCTTGATACCCAAGGCAAATCGTACAGTGTTGAAAAACAAGGAAGCAATTTCACTCTAAGTGATAGTAAAAATAAAGTCGTACTTTTTGATGTTTTCGCTACATGGTGCCCACCCTGTCGTGCTGAAGTACGTCATCTAGGGAATTTGCAAAAAAAATATGGAGATGATCTCATCGTAATGGGAATTACCATCGAAGATGACGTTTCCAATGATGAACTAGAAAAATTCAAAGAAAAGTATAGTGGTCAATATCTCATCTCCAACAAAGCGCAAAATCAGGAACTCGCTCGCGCTATCGCATCCACCATTGGAGTAGGGCAGCAATTTCCCATTCCTCTTATGATTATGTATAAAAACGGTCAATACGTCACCCACTATGCAGGGGCAACTCC
>Ga0265593_1000609_pt1 | contig 18739 bp, 17 predicted proteins | sample saktaG_8_FD_190136 | JGI IMG/M metagenome (GOLD analysis project Ga0265593, IMG submission 190136) | Saline water microbial communities from Sakinaw Lake, British Columbia, Canada - sak_2011_5_24_36m | ecosystem: Environmental > Aquatic > Non-marine Saline and Alkaline > Saline ...
ACAATACGATCAGTTGCGTGAAGATTAAAGCAGCGGTGAATATTGTTCATATGATGGTTTTGGCATATGTGGTGCCAACAAGTTTTTTATGATCGATATTTGTTTGTTTATGAATAGGTTGCAAAATACAACTGTTGAAGATCAGTTTGATTTTTGCGTCAGCAATCGCCTTTTGTCCCTGCTGAACGATGAACAATATCCAATTTCAGATACACCTGTGAAAAGCCTTATGCTTATCAAATTATCCGATCTAAGGCCAACGAATAAGAGTTGCCCCCCATGAATAACCTACACCAAACCCGACAAGCATGACGAGGTCACCTGATTTCAGTTTTCCTTCCGATTGTGCATCCTTAAGCGCTATAGGAATGGTGGATGAGACCGTATTGCCATAGTTCTTAAAAGACATGAAAAATTTATCTTCCGGTATTTTAATCTTCTTACGCAAATTTTCCAGCATGAATTTATTTGCCTGATGAAAGACGAACAAATCAATCTCTTCCATTGATTTTCCTGAAACAGCAAGGATCTCTTTCACCAATGCCGGAACCCTAAGGAGCGTGAAAGTAAATATTTCCGGTCCATTCATGTATAGGTTATCTTGAGAGCGAAGGTTGCCATTCTCATCTTTTATAGTTTTGGCAGACTCATCAGTGCGCATAATTCTGAGGCCACCCGTCGGGACCATCAAGTTTTTGCCCCCGCGACCGTCAGTCCCGTAAGCAAAGGGACCAATCAGTGGTTCGGATACACTTGCTCCCTGAATCAAAGTAGCGGCTGCTGCATCACCAAACAGAGTACGAACGCTTTTATCTCCGGGGTGAATATACTTGCTGTATGTTTCGGCGGTAATCAATAACACTTTTTTGGCTTGACCGGTCTCAACAAGGCCCTTAGCCAGTCCAAGACCGTATATATATCCGGAACAGCCAAGGTTGAAATCTAAGGCACCGCACTTTGTGCTCAAACCAAGCCGATCCTGCATTAAACACGCAGTCGTTGGCAGGAAATAGTCAGGGCTTTGCGTGCAGAAAAGCAGATAATCTATCTCGTCCTTATTGCAAATGCCAGTGGCAAATATTTTTTCTGCTGCACGAACACCCATATCAGATGCAAATTCTTCTTTAGTTGCAATTCTTCTTCTGCTGATCCCGGTCTTTTCTTCGATTTTTTCAACCGACCAGTCAGGATATTCGGCAGCAAACATCTCGTTGGTTAGTACACCTTCAGGAAGATCGTATTCAATTGACTTTATATATGCGGGCATAATTATCTTCATGGGTTCAACTTTAGATTACCGATAATTAACTCTATTTCAACTTAATGTGCAGTATATCCGCCATCAACAACTAATGTTGTTCCGGTAATCCATCGTGCGGTATCAGCAAGAAGGAAAGCAATGGCATAGGCAACGTCTCGTGGAGTGCCGATCCCAAGGGGATGCATAGTTTCAATTTGCGTTACTTGCTCAAGGGTTAATGCTTGTAGAATCTTTTTTGACATTTCAGTCTTTACTATTGCAGGGGCAACACAATTAACTCGAATATTTTGGCGAGATAATTCAAGTGCCAGTGACTTTGTTAAGGCGATAAGAGCGCCTTTGCTGGCTGAATATGCAGATTGACCAGCTTGCCCGACGAGCCCCATCACTGATGAAAGGTAAACGATGCTACTCACCGTAGTGGCAACATTTTTTTGCCGAAAAGCTTTAGCTAATGCGAGCGCTGCTGTAACGTTAACCCTCATCAGTTCTTCCAGACTTGCCCCAGTAGTGATTTGCAGAGGACTAGTAAACTGTATCCCTGCACTATGCACCAACCCATATAGTTTACCGGTTTTACCAACAATCTCTTTCATCCAGCTCGGAATGTCATCAACAAAGGATAGATCAAAGGCATGAATCTGATGAGCATTGCCATCCAGCAACGTCATGGTTTTCTCCAATTGTTCAGTATTTCTACCGACAAGTATTAAACGGGCTCCCAACTGGCTAAGCAGAATTGCGGTTTCCCTCCCAATACCCGAAGATGCCCCGGTCACTAGGATTGTTCGGTCCATCAACTCCATCGGATTGATTAATAATATCATAGCTTGTTGATCTTACTATCTTCTCAATAATGCTTCAATGCCATTACCCGGATATTTTATTTCCAAGTAACAAAATCAAATCACCAACATTTTTTGCTTTTGCAAGCCTGTCAGCAGACAGGTTTACATCAAGTTTTTCGTTCACCATGGCAATAAAAGACAAGACCGCAAGGGAATCCCATTCAGGTAGGTCTTTTAATAATTCATCTCCGGTAATTGAACCAGCATCAACTTCAAGCACTTCTTCCAACTCCTTAAAGAATTCTTGCTTTGTCATCATAATCTCCTTTCTTTTACTTATATCTTTTATTAAACTTTATGAATCGCTATGTAACTTGTTGATAAAGTTTTAGTAATTTCAATTCCTCTTCCCCCCAATTATATCTATTAATTACAGCTTTTTGACCGTTGTTACCCATTTCTTCTGCAACACTATCATTGTCTAACAGATATTTAATAGCCGCGGCAATTTCCTTTGGATTCTCAGGATCAACACATATTCCACAATTGTTTTCTTCAATGATATTCTGCCATAGTGGGAAACGTGATGCAATAATTGGGATGCCATTTGCCATATATTCGAATAATTTGATTGGAAATGAAAAAATATAATTGTCAGTAGGATGTAGCAGAACTAATCCAACTTTTGATTTTCCAAGAATCGTTTGAATTTGTTCTTTACCGCAATATCCATAATATTTCACTTTTCTCCAAGTGTCTGCCCTTTGTATTTCATTTTTAACTTCTTCAGATTCAAAATTCCCAGCTAAATGTAATGTACATTCTAAATATTTCAGTGTTTCAACCAACTCAAAAATGCCTCGTATCTTAGAAATACCACCTAAATAACAGACGGAATTTTCTCTTGATTTCCAATCAGGACTACTAATAGTATCTTCAAGTAAGGCAAAATTGCAAATATCAATTGAATTAGAGTTAATTTTTTGAAATCTATTCCTAATATATGGAGTTGAAGTTATGATAAAACTAAATTTTTTTGAAGAGTTATTCTCATATAACTCATACATTTTGGAAAATGTTGGCCTTAGTATCTTTGGAATATAAAGTTTTTGAAGTATCTGTCTTGGAACGTCTTCATGTACATCATAGATTACTGCCTTTTTAAGTCTTACAAGTTTTAAAGCAAATGGAATAAAATCAGGATCATGAAAATGGTATATATGAGCATTTATTAATCGAGCATGAAAATATAGTTTTCTAGTTTTATTAGCAAATCGCATCATTCTGTTCGCTGAGTACTCACCAATATCAATTATGTTTACATTTTTCTTAATTTCATTTCCAAAACCATCTGCGATTAAATAAGTTACATCAAACCCGAAATTCGCAAGACTTACACATTCTTTTTCAAATATTCTACAGTCATTTCTGGTATGAGCAGTTGTTATATGACATATTTTTATTGACATTGCTGGCGAGGTCTTATGGAATAAGTTGTCATTCTAATAGTTATAACTTATAGGTTGTATAATGTTCTACAATCTCTTCAATTTATTTCAAATCAATACTTTATTCGTAATCGACGTTATAAAGCTGCTCCCATTGAGCAATATTATACAGTTTCCATTTTGTTCGCAAATCATAATGGGAATAATTTTTTATAAGAAAAGACATAAAAACCATGTTATTCAATATTTTAGAATTAACGATTGATTCTAACATTTTTTTTTCTAAGCCGTCTATCCAAGTCTTTTCCGGAGCATTAAATCCTAATTTATTTTTCCTCCACACTATATTTTTCGGTAATACGTTTTCTTGCGCTTTTCTTTGGATGTACTTTGTCCAACCTTCTCGTATTTTTAAATTATTATTAATTGATAATGAGCATTCCAACATCCTGTAATCAAGAAAAGGTAAACGACTTTCAATTGAGTGAAACATGGAGTTTCGATCCTCATATTTAAGTAAATGAGGTAGTTGAGTCTTCATGATTTCCAATTTCTGCATTTCAATTATATTATAATAACTTGATGAACTTTTAAGTACTAATTCTCTATTGATTAAATCAAATACCTTTGGTAATACGAAATTTAGCTTGTGTTTTAATACTGAAATCCTTATTTTAGCATTAGTAAAATAAAATAAATACTTTAATACTTGCAGTTTTGTGAGTCCAGAGTTCCTTGAGGAGTTTATGAATCCTTGTACCATGGAGCGAACCGGTAAACTAAAAATATATGAGGGGTAATACCTTTCATATCCAAGTAAAGTTTCGTCGCCACCCTGGCCATCAAGCATGACAATACAACCAATTTTCTTTGCCATTTCAAAAACTTTATACTGCATATACACAGAAGGTCCTCCAAAAGGTTCTTCTTGTATTAAAATCAATCTATCAATTTCCTGAACAAATTGACTAGTTGTTGGCTCTACAATATGCCAATCCAAATTGTTTTCGCGAGCAACCAAAGAGGCATAAAATGTTTCATCTGTAGCAATTTCACTTGATTTGGCAGTTATTGCCGAAAATTGCTTCGAGGTTTTTTTTTCATATATCACAGATGCGATAGAAGAAATCGATGAACTATCAAGGCCCCCACTTAAACAGGTGCCGACTTTTACATCTGACCGTAGTCGTAAATTTACCGAATCATAAAACAATTCTCTAAAGTATTCAATCGCTCTGTTTTCCGTATACTTTTCAATTTCCTTATCGACCGTTATGTAATAATATCGTTGGATTTGATAATTATGATTATCAAGGTTATATATTATCGAGTGGGATTGTTCTAACTTCTTTATTCCTTCAAAGAAGGTGTCATTTGTATGGTCCTCTAAACCTAATATTAAATAATCGGAAACGGTCTGTTTGTTAACTATTTTTCGATTTAAAAAAGGTAACATCTGTTTAATTTCCGAACCAAATATAAATTTATCACCAACCTCAATATAATAAAATGGTTTTACACCAAAACGATCACGACTAAAAAAAAGAATATTTTTTTCTTTATCGAATAATGCAAAGGACCACATTCCATTAAACCGATTTATACAATTAACACCCCATAGGTCATATGATCCCAGAATAACTTCTGTATCAGAATTCGTTTTGAACCTATATCCTTTCCTCAATAATTCTTTCCTAATCTCTAGGTAATTATAAATTTCTCCATTATAAACTATAACATACTTATCCTGATAAATCATTGGTTGATGCGCTCCTTCAGAAAGGTCGATAATACTTAATCTCCTATGTCCTAAAGCAAAATTTTTTCCGAAATAATATCCTTCTGCATCAGGTCCCCTATGACAAATTAAGTCATTGATTGATTTAATTTCAACAAGGTCAACTGTTGAGGTGTTTTTATTTATAATTCCGCTAATACCGCACATTAGAAATATTTTTCTGAAGAATATTACGATTACTTTTTTCATTCTCTTTTAACAAGTACATAGCAAGAAAAGCAAACATTTCACGGCTATCAACAAGTGACCCTGAATGAAGAGAGAACAAAATAAGATATATAACAACATAAATAGAGATATACTTCTTCTGACTAGTAGAAAGCATGATGATTTGAATAAAAAATGCAATTAACAAAATAATTCCAATAAACCCTGCTTCAACACCAATTTCTAAAACGATGTTATGGGGGAAAAATCGCCCATCAACATTGTTGAATAATAGACCAAAACTACCAATACCATATCCTACAAGAAAATGTACGAAATCATCACTCAAATATTTAGTCGCACTTTGCATTAATATAACTCTTGCAGTAACAGATTCACCCATTTCGTCTATATTTCCCCTATTTTCACTAAAAATTAGAGACAGCCTGGAAACACTTCTATCAACAAAATAGGAAATATTTTCTTCAAAATATAAATTAACCAATATTAGTAACAAGATAACACCAATAATGAGTAATATACTTTTAGTTCTTATTTTATTCTTAATAATGTAATTATTAAATATTACTGTGTTTTGTATTGAACAAATTATTCGATATAAGAAATAAACAAATATAAGACCATATGCCACGATAATAGGACCTCTAGCCCCAAGCAATCCAATTATTGCTAATGATAATACAATAAATATCCTAACACCTAAGTCACTGAAAACCTTTTCTTTTGATGTAACTAAAATAATTGAAATTATTCCGAGGAGATTGCTCAGGGATAATGAGCCTCCAATGATGCTTTCAAATTGGTTGGAAGCAAAGCTTATATATTGAATATATAAAACAAGAAACCAACAACTTGAAATGAGTATAGCTATAACAAATGCTCTGATGAATAATCTTAAGTCAATTGTAACAAAAAGAGGATAACTAAAAGCAATGATATTCAATGTGAAAAGAAACCACTTGGAAATACTGTAAATTTCCGAAATTGAATAGACAAGTGTGAATAAGTACCAAATGCAAAAAAGTAAAAACGATCGTAGAACCAAATTGCCATTTTCAAAAATAACTTTAGAATATTTATTATTAATTATGATAATTATAATGAGTAATAAACATGAAACCAGGGTGATATCAAAATATAATGTAACATCATAATACAAAAACAATGGTTTGATTGTCCCTGATAATATAAATATAAGATAGATATATGTGGAAATCTTTGAATTTTTATCCTTCATAATACTAATGCCTTTGCAAGCATTGATGCTTTTAAAAACTTAATATAAACTTCTTCAAACCAATCTGTTTTTCTATTAACATATGAATTATGCCATGAAATTATAAAATTACCCCCCACAGCCAAACATCGTAAATAAAGCTGCATCACTTTATTGTATGCTTCGGACTTAGAATATTTTTTAAATGCCCATAATGTATTATCCATAACAATCAATGGTCTTTCTATAATCTTCATTGCACAATCGTTTGCAAAATCAAAAGGCTGATATTCATAACATGTCCCACAACGAAACCCCTCTTGTTCATTATATCCTAAAGTTGAATCATACTTTATACCCACACTTTCCAATGTTTTGAAAGTTGTCTTAATATTGAAACGCAAATAATGTTGCCTTCCCATGCGTATTTCACAATCAGTAGCACACTCGACTTTTTCTTTTTCACGCTTCAAAATAAGAGAATCATTAAATGATTCATATCCACCATGTAAACCAACAATCATTTGGTTTTTGAAAATTCTTTCAATTATCGCACGTATGATAGGTGTATTGATTTCATAACCATTGTTATACCGTGATTGATTAGCCCCCATAAAATAAAATTCAGAACGGAGATTAAACTCTTTTGATATATCAATTAATTTATAAATCGAATTAATATAAGGGTCATGGATTGGATTATTAATAGAATTAATATATTGCCTGGCAGAAGCAAATGCTACGCCTGTTTTTTTGTGCAAAATCATGTCACCAAATATTGTCCTTATACTTTGAATTAATCCATCAAACCTAAGAACTTGATCTATATCATGCGTTGGAATAATAATACATTTATTTGTTTCAAATTTCGAACACAGATTAAAGGAGACCAAATATTTTCTCAAAATAAGTGCATATTCATCAACGATAGGAAAATCAATAAAATTATATTTTGAGGCAATGCTATTTTTAAACTCAAAACCATCGAAAGCATCACGCTCTATTACCATACTCTCTTCGAAACGTGATAACATGATAAATGACAAAGAGATGATATCTGCATTAACTCGTAATTCATTATCGGTGATTTCCGCAAATGGCATTCCCTTTAAAAGAACTATAGGAATTTGACAAGCATCATCAGCTGTTGCAATTAAATTTAATATTGACTTTCCAGATAATAGTTTTTCAACATCATTATCATTCGAAATATTAAAAATAATTTTCTTGGAATTAATAGTCACAATAGCTGATAGTCCACCTTTAACAATGTCAATGGACATTGTTTTTTTAAGTTCAGGACAAGCAACCATAAATAAATGTTTGATCGAATATTTTATAGCATTGTCAGTAAGAAAATGCATGATTATTAATGAGGGCATTAAATAGTTTGTACAATGAAAATATTATGATTATCTTTGGGCATGGAAAAACAAGATTTACGCAAACTCAGTATTCCTGCCCAGGAAGCTATTCGTGTCAGAGTTTTGGAAGCCCTCGACAATGGCATGAGAATGAAGGATGTGATAATCACATTCGGTGTATCAGATGCTGCCATATACAAGTGGCTTAAAGTTAGAAGAACCAGGAAGAAGAACTGGAAACAGCAAGAGAGACGCGGAAGACCATCTCAGATAAGTCTTACGAAAGAGCAAGAAAAACAGGCTAAGAAAATGATTGTTGACAAATGCCCTGATCAGTTGAAATTGCCGTTTGCACTCTGGACCAGAGAGGCAGTCGGGGATTATCTCAGGGATGCATTTGGTGTGGATGTCAGTGTATGGACGATTGGCCGTTACCTGAAGAACTGGGGCTTCTCCCCTCAAAAGCCGGTTTACAAAGCCTATGAACAGAAAAGCCCTGAGGTAAGGAACTGGCTTAAGAAAGAGTACCCGGCCATAAAACAACGTGCCTCTGAAGAAAATGGGGAGATCCATTGGGCTGATGAGATGGGAATGCGCTCCGACCATCAGGCCGGAACCACATGGGCGCCCAAAGGCAAGACTCCGGTTATTGTCAGGACTGGTAAACGCTTCAGGTTGAATATGATTTCGTCGCTCACCAATAGAGGAAAACTTGAATTCATGCTCTTCAAGGAGGGTTTTACAGCAGGGATTTTCATTGATTTCCTGAGCAGACTTATCCGATATAATCGCAGGAAAGTCTTTATCATTGTTGACGGACATCCTGCCCACAAAGCTAAAATGGTTAAAGAATGGCTGGAGGAGCATACGGAACGAGTTGAATTGTTCTTTCTGCCAGCCTACAGCCCTGAACTTAATCCCGAGGAATTGGTTAACCAGGATGTTAAAACGAATGCCGTTGGTAAACATAGAACATTGAATGTTGATCAACTAAAAAGTAATGTCGAAAGCTATCTGGTAAAACGCAGAAATAATCCTTTGCAAGTGAGAAAATTTTTCCACGAAAAACATGTACGTTATGCAGCATAGAACACAAACTATTAAATGCACTCATTAATAAGTAAAATATTTATGGATGGTTTGTCTCATTGTTACTTTTATATTTGTTATTTCTTGAGCATTTTTCGAAAAGCAACGAGACCTGACATGACAATATTAGATCGAGTTATAGCAAAATAGGGCATCTGGCGTGCTCCAAAACGTCGAAAAGAGGTCTCAACTTCTTCGATCATTGAACCTTCAAAATCGAATCGTTGTGTCCGATTTGAAAAATATTCTAAAGCATGTTTTACAAGTAGTGTTACTGCCCCACTATTTCGATGATCGGGATCAATTGAGCTTATCAGAAAATGTGCTGATTTGGAATCATACACAATGAATATGGCTGCATGTAATTGACCCATTTTATCTGTTGCATACCAAATCTTGCAAGCATTTCTCTCGGAGGTCGCGGCATGAATACGATAGAAAATTTCGGGTTTATAACTAATTTGCTTGCCTTGTTTTCTTAAAGTAAGCATATGATTGTTGTAGAAGTCTTCTGGTTTTAAATCTTCTCTAATCTCAATCAATTTTTCAGCCTTTTTAATATTCTTTCGTTTGGAATAAGCAAACCCTTCGATTATTTTCTCTAAGTCACAAAGGTTCTCCAATACATAGCTATATAAAGTGGTCTGCCTGTAACCGGCCCAAAAAAAAGGCAACCAATTGGCAAAGTTAAAGTGGAAGGAGACCTCAAAAATGCTAACCTTAGGTATAGATTGAATGAAGCATTTAAGTACTTCCATTTCCGAGGAGAGGTTCTTCTCATAATTATTACTTTCTGATGGTGGCAACAGCACTCCAAGAGTCTGAGTAAAAGGAGGCATGTTTATAACGTTAAACCCCAAAACATTAATAAATCGTAATGGCATTCCGACCAGGATTTTATTTCCTTGCCTTAAAAGCATTATTTGATACTGGTTTGGGCAAACAGCATCTAGCCACCAGGAGCGACAAAATATGCAGCCTTGGGGCGAGTTCGTAACAAAACTATCCCATTCTGCCATGGGATCAGTAGGCTTTAGGAATTGAACATCAAATTTTTCTTTCATTTTTTCACTTGAATATTTGTTTCAGCAGAGCGTGACCTTTGGGGTCATAGCCCATGCGTTTGCCAAGTGAATTACTCTTTTTACTTCATCATCAGATAGAGAATAGGCTGTGGGGAATAGAAAATGATGTTGCATGACCCAACGCGCATCATCGTAAATAACATCTGAGGGAAAATGGTCCCATTTATTTTCAAACCATATTCCATAAATCCCATGTAAGGCAAGATAGGTAAACAACGACTCTCTTTCTTCCACCAAGACTGCATATCCCATCGCGCAATGTCCTTCCTCAACACGACACAAGTGCTTAAAAACTGTATTATTGAGACCAATTCGATATTGTTGTTCATGGCGAAGTCGTTTTATAACAGCGGATCGCCATGGAAACCTTGCCAAGAGTAATTTTGAGAGAAACGATATCGGTTTTGGATGCTTATAATACCACATTAAAAAACGGTAAGAACCAAAAAAATGACCAAATAATTTCCAGAAATAACACCAGAAGGCTTCAGCCCCGACGTAACGAGATGCACTGTTTAGAAACAGATGCCCCATATTCATTGCTATATATATTGTACGACGAGGATCAAAGGATCGTTTTAATTTCAATTGTAAGCCGCTATCTGAGGCTATCTGAAGAACAGCTCCGTCAGGAACTCCCACCATCTTTGTTAACGAATAGAGCACAAAATCACCATTGGCCCCCAAGCTACTATCCTTAAGGGTTTGAGCATGCGCCAGATCTTCTATTACAAGAGCACCATAACGATGGCAGATAGCAACAAAACGCTCCGCGTCCCGGCGATCACCAAAGTAGTGAATAAGGATGGCTAGTTTGGGTTGAAAAACTCTCATCATGTCATCCAGGCAACTCCAATTTGGATCAAGATTTCGATCAATAGTGTAATAATGAATATCAAGTTTCTGGAGTTGACACGGGGCGATTATACCTTCGGGCACGAATGCTGGAAGTAAAACGGCATCTCCTTCCTTAAACTGGAGTGATCGCAAAAGTACAACAAGCGCCTCCCGGCCCGAAGCAAATAAAAATGCATTGTGATTAGACCACGGAAATTCTTCTGGCCGTTCCATTCCAATCCAGAAACATCTTTCGTTGCTAATCCTTCTACCCATTATTCGTTTTTATATTTGTCTGTTTTAGCTCATTTAACTTTGCGGCACAAGGAGCATTTATTAAATCACCTACCATGTTCTTATCAACATACCATAACCGCAATCTTACTTTCCCCGAGAGTACACCAAGAACTGCACTAGATTTAAGGTAGCGGAAACCTACTCGTTGAATTCCCCGCACTGATGATGTATTCTCTCTGCGGCAAGCAGCGAAAATCTTACCGGCATTTGCTGTCTCGGAATTGTACATGATGATGCGGTGAAGCATAGCTGGAAGTATCCCTCTACCTCGGTGGTCGGTTGCCGTATAGCCATAATGCAAATACATCTCGTTGCGTGCCAATGAAAAGGCATTCGGATCCCCCTCCATGTGCACCTTACCTTTGGTTTGTAAAAGTAATCGATGTACGACACGGCCCCGCCGCAAGGCAACGCCTATGAGATCGCCTTCGTCCTGTCTCGCTTTCAAAGTTTCGCAATTTATCTGTATATCCGCGAGTTCATCATTCGTCAGATTAGAGATATTAAAGGGAAATTCAATTCTATAGTCAAGATCGATGGGGATCGGCAGAGGACATTCTTTCTTGCAATAAACAAATAGGTGATTTCGAAAGAAGTACGGCGCCACTCTATTAAATAATTTTCCAATATTCATAGGGACCCAAATTGAGTAAAGATAAGAGATATAAAATAGCTCAATGTTTGAATGATTATTATGAAACTGAATAATTAATTTTCGACAATTTCACGCAGTTGAGGCCCCAATGATCTTGGTGTCAAAATAACTCTCCCCTTTCTTATATTTTCCACTTGGTGGTGATAACGAATAGATGGAAATTCCGTAATGATGCTTTGAACAATATCAACAATTCCTTCATAACTGTCACAGAGATAACCAATATCGCCCATAAGACCGAAGTAGTATTCAACATAACTATTTCGGAGGTATATTCCTGGCTTTCCATAGAATAAGGCATCCAAAAACGTCGAACTGGGCGCCAATCGATAATCTTCCGGATTTGACGTATTAATTACATAAGTCACAGATAATGCACGCTTTCGGTAATCTTCTGCAGACAATGGCTGTTCGGTAACACCTGTAATGCACGAATAATCGGTATTATCACGCCATGTACTTAAAGACCCAACCAATAAAAATTCTACCTGTTTATTAACTCTCTGAAATTCCTTCGCGATGCGGGCGAAACTTCCGATTCCTTTAGTTATGTTGCCCGTACCAAGATATCCAAAAAGAATTTTTCCTTTTTTGATATCTTCATTTTGACCTTCAAACAAATCATCATATTCAAAATTGGGAAGACCTATCGGCCTGAAATGAGTCACTAGGGTAGGTTGTACTTCTGTCAGCGCCTGGTGAATAGAATCGCCTAAGACCAAATATCGAAGCGACCTGGGTTGGGGTAGTCGCAGCACCACCCGTAGATTCAAGAGCCAGTTCCAAGGTTTGTGCGGCCATCGGCCAACAATTCTGTTTAACATTCCATGAATCACTGCCATCAATGGAAATGATAATGGGTGCAAATACAGCCGAAATTTTAATGCTAATATCCCAGAACTAGAAATAGAGGTAAAGAATAGCAATTGCGACTGGTGTAATTTTGCGTATTGTAATATCGATTCGAATTGTCTCCATTCACTCAAAAAGCGAAGCCAACCGATCAAAGTGCGGTCTGAGATTAGGGTTATTTGCCATTCCACTCTTCTTAAAGCTTGTGCATCATAATGCTCAAGAATGCCATGTACCCGATTCAAATGCTCTTTCTCCCCCAAAAAAATAATCTGAGCTTCAGGATATGCAAATAGAACCATATCCAAAAATGCAGCATTGAATGTAGCATGTTCAAATCCCCAACACTGAGGCTCAAATATAATTATGCGATTTATGTCACTTTTCGATCTCATCTTTTGCCATCCATACGATTAATAATCCGGTTTTCCTTATTTTACGATAAATATCCTCAAATTCAGATTATGACTCCTGTTTAGAAATTCTTTCAGCGATTTCATAAATATTAACAAAATATAGGCGCTAATCGAAATAGAAGATATTTATACCAATGCTGAATAAGATTGCAAACAAATGTCTTGTTCTGGTCTTTTTCATTGGACATAATTTTATGGTTTATAATCATTTTTCTAACATTAAGTTATTGTCCAGTTTTATTGGACTATATCAGCAGGGAATGAACCCGTGAGAACAGCCAATATTGCAGCATTAACATCTGAATGTTCATATCCATAGCATTGCGGTTCAATCACAATTATCATTGAGTAAGATTAATTTTCTGTTTTTTTAATCGTCGTACATGTGCCTCAACCATTTCAACTACCAGAGCATAAAATGAGATTTCCGGCGACCATTTACATTCATTTCTCAGTTTTGATGAATCACCAATATATGGAATGCTTTCTTTCCTGGCTGTACTTTTATCTTGAAAAATGAAGTTATTTGAATCAAGGCCAACATGATTGAAGGCTATTTGAGCAAAATCCCTAACTTGAACAGGTACTCCAGTAGAAATAATGTAAGTATCACCATGGGGCTGCTGTAATGAAAGCCACATTGCCCTGATATAATCTTGAGCTGCACCCCAATCTACAATACCATCAAGATCTCTAACGGTTAGTTTTACAGGTAATCCAAGTTTTGCCATTGCCGCTGCCTCTGCAATTTGTGCCGTTATAAAACTTAGAGACCTTCTCGGTGATTCATGATTATACAATATACCAACAGAAGTATAAACATCATAATATTCTCTATAAAATCTACAGAGTTCATTTCCAGCCGCTTTTGTTATGGCATAAAGGGATTCAGGGTGATATGGTGTGTATTCAGATTGCGGATATTGATCCACTTTCCCGAAAATATGAGAACTGGAAGCGTAAAAAGTCCTGCAACTTTTTAGATTATCTCTTATCGTCTCAAGAATTACATTTAAAGCTACGAGATTAATGGCATTGAACGGGACAAAAGACATTTTGCTATTTCCATCTAATTGTGAAGAAAAATGGTATGCTGCCAAATGGTAAATTTCATCAGGTAATATGTTCAGAATTATCTTTTTTAATACCACTGGTTTTGTAAGATCAATTTCATGAAGCTGTGAAATTGCATTTTTAGTTTCATGTGGCAATTGGGAAAATGACTTATCAACACCATAAACATTATAACCTTTTGCAGATAAGAATTCAGCTAAATAAGAACCATCCTGGCCTGACACCCCTGTTATTAATGCCTTTTTAGGTCTGGTCGACGGAACTATGGAACTTTTTTCTGAGTAATTCATGTCCCAAAATTGTTTTCATGATTTTGAAAAAAATGTATTGAACAGTAATTTTCTTATGTTTAATAAGAAACGACAATAAGGCTTATTTAGAATAAAAACTTTTTGTTGAAATATTTTTGAGAGGGTTAACTAATTTTAATAAAAGCATCCTTCCTGCAAAAAATTGTATTTACCCTGGTATCAGCATACATCATATATTCAATACCTAACATAAATTCAAGTACATCCCGATTTTTAAATTCATTTTGATTCTCATCGTATTGCAAGGTTTCAATACAAATAACTTCTGGTCTGAATTGGTTGAAATCGATACTTTTCAGAATTGCAAAATCAAGACCTTCCACATCTATTGATATTAAATTAACTTTTTTATTACTGCCTGTAAAATACTGCTGCAAAATATTGTTCACAGGTAATAGACAAACCTTAATGACTTTTTCAAAATGTATTTTGCCAATCCCTTTTAGACCGACTTCCTGCCAATACATTGCATCCTTTTTTGAAAATGTACTTAAACCGTTAGCTGAATTTGGAAATAAAAAGAAATCCGCTTCTGCTTCATTCGTTAAACCAACTCCTACATTCAACACAATATCCTCAGACCGCTTTTTCTTCAACTTTAAAAACAAATAAGGATTTGGCTCAATTAACACACCTCTACTGCCTTGTTCATAAAATCGGTATGTATTACTTATGTACTTAGGTTCATTTGCTCCAATATCCAAGTACCTTGGATTTTTAATACCTAACTTACTAAATAAATGAGATAATATCAGATCTTCTCCAGACTGCGAATAAATAATTTGTGCCTTTGGAAGGAAATATTTACAAATAATTTTTCGAATTAATACCTTTAGCTTCATTGTTGTTCTAGAATTCATGAATTCTCCTCCAGTGACATATTAATATCTTAAATACGTTAGTAATTGTTTTCATATTTGTATATTTTATCTCCTTTTTAGATTATCTTTAATCGCCTTCATTATCTTCAGAAAGGATATGGGGATATAAATGAAAAGAACAGCTTTGCATTTATTAATAAGCCCAGCATCTGAATAATGCTTATAAACGACATTATTTAAATCTGAAATGTTTTCTTTTTGGCTGGAATTAGCTATCATTATTTTGACTGAAATTAATTGACGAAACCGAAAAGCATCTTCGTTTCTCGTCACTCTTCTAATATGAAATGTCTCCTCTGAATTCTTTCCAAATATTGTTTCTGCAATGAATGCAAATCCTTCAATGGTAATTCGCAATCGATTTACAATTCCTTGATCCATAAAAGAGTCAATACCAGCACGCTTTTGAATCAAGCTCTCTCCAATATAGTGTACCACAATGCCATCAGGAATCAAACTTAATAAACGTCCTGCTAGTCCCCAGCATGTGTTATTAAATGAATCAGGAATCCCATTAGCTTTCTCCCATACTTCTCGTTTAAATATCGGGCCTGCTAAATAACTAAAAAATGCTTCGCTGGTTCTTGCATGTTTGAAATATCTTTTCCGTTGTTCAATATTTCCAAGGTTGAAGATTTCCGGTAATGTTATTTTATTAAAAATAGGATGTTCTTTAATGGGCTTCATGTCAAAAGCACAGAGTGTTTGTTCGCATAAATAAACGTCACTTGTTGATTGCATTAAATTCAGAACCTTTGCAACAGCGCCAGGTTTCATAATATCGTCAGCGGAAAATAGCCAACAATAACAACCATGAGATAAGCTTACTACTTTCGCAATATCTTTATCAATACCTCCCCTATATCCTTGCTGGTAATAAAATATTTGTGGAAAGTTCTGTTGTCTCTGTTTCACCACATGAGCAGTGTCATCAGTTGAACCCCCATCCAAAATGACTATTTCAACTCCTTCACAAAGATTGGGCGTAATACTATCCAGTGTTTCCCCAATAAATGAGCCAAAGTTATATGTCGGAATGCAAATTGATAATTTTAACATTTCTTTACAATTTATAAGAAGATTATAATGCACCTGTTTCTTAACTTTGGACACTCTAAACTAAAGCTTACTTTAAGTACTGATTAGTGTGCTAGTAATTTTCTTTTCATCCATCTCAGCGGAGGGATAATAATAGGAACAAGAAAAAACATAATTTTTTTATAAAGAAGAAATGATTGCACCCAGCTTTTATCGAATGTAATACCCTCAATCCGAGTCGTTTTATTACTATCCTTAATAATCGAATCTGCAAAAATCATCCCGGTTTTTATGTCAGCACAGGAAAAAAGGGTGAAATTCGGAAAACTAATTTGTAATTTTTTTAATAAAGATGTAAAAGAAACCGTTGAACTACTATTGAATACCAATGCACCTCCAGGCGCCAAATAGGGTAAAAGGCTATGCAAATGTTTTTCAAAATCTTCTCCAATAGTTTCTTCCTTTATGTATCCTAAATCGAAAGTAAAAGAGCCTATAAAACTGCCAATGAGACGATTGACGGCTGTATTGACATCTCCATTAATCAAACGAAGATATCCACAATAGGGTGATATATTATAAATATTGGAAATATTGAATGGGTTGTTCGGTTTTGCAACCCCCTCCAAAAGGTCAATCTTGAATATTTCAACACTAGGACATGCTACTGCAACAATACCTGTAGCTGGTGTACGACCAGCGAAAAATTCTACATATCTTCTGGGATAATTGAAGTTACCATACCAAGCAAGTAAACACAAGGCATTCAAATCTCCTATATTGAATTTATGTCCTTTCACAAAAGATAGCGCTCTCTTGATGTTTTGAAAAATAATATCATCCTGTATTTGAATGTTAAAATCTTCTATAGTAAGCTTTAAAGTTTCAGAATATTTTTTCTTAACCAAAACATCTTTAGTAATATCGTTTGCTGTAATGTAATTTATTGCTGGAACAGGTTGTAAACTCAAGTCCACATTCCCCAAACCCCAATTCTCATCATTAACATATACAGATGTATTATAAACTACTGGTGCTACATTGACATTTTTTTGTTTAAAAACACGATTCCCCTTGTTAGGGGGATGACCCATATGATATAAAAACACGCCTATATTAGACAGTGAAAAATGTGGATAATACTGAGTAACTCTGAATCCCAGTTCAATATCATTTGGGGAATATTCATAATTAGGTTCATCAAATCCTCTGAATTTATACCACAACGAATGGTGCATCAAAAAACCACCAGCATCACCGAAATAACAAAAGCATGCCGATTGTTCCAAAGGAGTATTTTTACTACATACTTCAAAATAGCGGTTCCATTCTTCAAGGTTAGGTTGTCTTTCCAAAAATTGCCAAGGTGCATGATACCTTGGAATTAAAAAATACGAACGTTCTAAATCGATGGACATTTGAATTTCTCCATTGAGAAATCTAAATAAAGTCTCAAAAGAATATTGGGAAATAAGTGTATCGGCAGGATATGTTAAAATAAATCTGCCACTTGCCCGCCTAACCGCGACATTAGGTGGTATTGCTAAATGCCAGGCATCATTCCCATTCTTCATAACCCCACGAATAATTTCAGGTTTAACATAGATAAAACGGGTAATTTCAGCAGCTTCTTGTGAAAGCTCAATAGTTCGAGAGATAGGAATAGGGCTGCCCCAGTCAGTGATAAGTATCTCTACCCGATCCAACAAGCCCAGATTTTTGATACTAGCTGCAAGATGGTTGATCGTAGTAGCAATGCGATACATAAAATCTAAAAAATAGCCATCATCCCTTGCTGGTATACAAATGGAGAGTAACTTTGACGCGGTGATAGGATCAAGTAAATTATCGCTTTGAATATCCATATTTTTTATATTCATTTAATTTATCTTCATTTAGCTCAGGAGAAATCAGAATATTTGGGGAATATTAAAGATAATGGATTGTTAACGGATTCATGATAAGAACTATCGGTTTCACTAACCCATTTGAAATCATTATGCAAACAATCAATTTTTAACAAGCTGATATCTTTGGGAATCATTGTATACTAAGGCTGAATGAAAATCCGAAATTACGAACAAATGACTGTTAAGAAAAATATTGAAGGAGCGAAACATGATTATTGTAGTTGGTTTTTCTTTGCAGGGCTATGTCGAAC
>Ga0265593_1000611_pt1 | contig 18676 bp, 18 predicted proteins | sample saktaG_8_FD_190136 | JGI IMG/M metagenome (GOLD analysis project Ga0265593, IMG submission 190136) | Saline water microbial communities from Sakinaw Lake, British Columbia, Canada - sak_2011_5_24_36m | ecosystem: Environmental > Aquatic > Non-marine Saline and Alkaline > Saline ...
CACTTACTTTCTTTAATATAATACTTGATTCGTGTTTTGCCTTATACCCCTAGACACTATATGTGTTTTTCTTTACTACTTCTTGAAAAAATAATATAGGCTTATATACCAAAACACGTTCCTTTGGTATAATTTTTGATATGACAAAATTAGATCAAACTTTAATAAGAGAGCCTTTCTGGGCAATATCAGCTGGTGATTCTATGGCACTTTTAAAATCTTCTCATTCAGGTATTACAGAAGAAGAGGTCATTAAAAGAAAAGAGATTTTTGGAGAGAATAAAATTATTTCAAAAAAAAGATTTGTTAAATTCAAAATTTTCTTAAGACAATTTAAAAGTCCTTTAATTTATATACTAGTAATAGCTGGAGCCGTAACTTTATTTTTAGGAGATTTAAATGATGCTATTTTTATATTTATAGCAGTTGCTATTAACACAGCACTTGGTTTTTATCAAGAAAATAAAGCAGAAAAGGCTTTGAGTAGTCTGGCAAATTATTTGGAGAAAAAAACAAGAGTTACAAGAGATGGACGAATAAAAGAAATAACCATAGAAGAACTTGTTCCCGGAGATATTATTAATTTTTCTAGCGGAGATAATATTCCTGCGGATGGAAGGATTATTCATTCAAACAATCTTATTATTGATGAAGCCATATTAACAGGTGAATCTCTTCCTGAAGAAAAAAGTTCTGGAGTTGTTGAACTAAAATCAGTATTGGGTGATAGGAAATCTATGGTCTTTTCAGGGACAATGGTTGTTGAGGGGGTGGGCTCTGCTTTAGTAGTTTCTACAGGTGGAAACACAGAGCTTGGTGCCATAGCAACACTTATAACAAGTATAAAAGATGAATTTACCCCATTACAAAAAACTATAAATTCTTTTGCCAATAAACTTACGATTGTAATACTATTACTTTCCGCAATGATCTTTGTTTTGGGATTAATTTATAAATATTCTTTTTTAGAAATGTTTACTATGTCGATTGCTATTGCTGTTGCTGCCGTTCCTGAAGGTCTTACCATAGCTATAACTGTAATTTTAGCTGTTGGTGTAGAAAGGCTGGCTAAAAGAAAAGGTGTCGTTAAAAGATTGCTCTCGGCAGAAACCCTCGGTGATACTTCTATTATTCTTACTGACAAAACGGGTACTTTGACTGAGGCTAAAATGAATTTAGTTCGTGTAGAGGCTCCATTTGTGGAAAATCAAACCAATTTATTAGATTATCAAAAGATGATTTTAAAATCCGCAATACTCTGTACCGATGCTCATATTGAAAATCCAGATGCACCTGAAAGTGAGTGGAAAGTAATAGGAAAGGCATTAGATTCTGCTTTAATTAAAGGTGCGGCAAAAGATTTTGGATTGAATGAATTTGAATTAAGAAAAAATGTATCAGTTTTAGATAGACTACCTTTTAATTCTCAAAATAAATTTTCTGCGGTTAGAATAAACGATGGAACAAAAGAAACCACCCTCATTATTGGTGCACCTGAAGTTGTATTAAAAATATGCCATTCCTTCTATTGGAATGATAAAAAAGATATTTCAGAAAAAGAAAAAGCAAATATATTGCAAGAGGTTCACAAGAATGCCCTGGAAGGATATAGAATAATATCAGTTGCATCGTCTGAAAGGAGCATGGATCTAAAAGATATAAATAAAATAGACGGATTTTCATATTTAGGAAATATTTTATTGAAAGATCCTGTTAGAAAGGATGTTGGTCAGGTTATTAGAGCGATAGAAAATGACGGGTTAAAAACAGTCATAATAACCGGAGACCATACAGGAACCGCTATATCAGTAGCGAAGGAAATTGGAATGAATATAGATAAAAAATCAGTGATTGAACAACACGAACTTGATTTGATGGATGATGAAGAACTGCTTTCTAAACTATCTGATGTAAAAATATTTTCTAGAATTAATCCTCAATCAAAAGTTAGAATAACAAAGGTTTTTCAAAATGCCGGTTACGTTGTCGCTATGACTGGTGATGGTGTAAACGACGCTCCTGCATTAAAACAAGCAGATGTTGGAATAGCTATTGGGTCTGGCTCTGAGGTGGCAAGAGAGTCATCTGACCTTGTTCTTTTAGATGACAGTTTTCATACTATTGTGTCTGCAATAGATGAGGGAAGAAGAATTCTGCAAAATATAAGGAAAGTTTTGGTATTTTGTTTGCTCTCTCTTTTTGATGAACTTCTTCTTGTTGGAGGTTCTATCATATTAAATATACCCCTACCGTTTACAGCCTTACAAATACTCTGGGTTAATTTTATTGCTGACAGTTTTCCAGCCGTATCTCTTTCTTATGAGGACGAAAAAATAAAAGAAAGCGTTATAAGAGAAAAAATAAGTAGAAAATCTATATTTGATAATGAAGTAAAATTTCTTATATGGGGAGTGGGAGTCCTTACGAGCGTTGTATTATTTGCTCTATATATCATATTGTTGAAATTAGGATTTAATGAGAATTTAGTGAAAACATTTATTTTTGCATCTTTTGGAATTTATACTTTACTATCAATATTTTCTATTAGGAGTTTAAATAAAAATATTTGGAAATATAATCCATTCTCTAATCAATTTACAAACATGAGTTCAGCTATAGGTATATTATTTATGTTTCTTGCTATTTATAATCCATTTTTACAAAAACTTTTGGACACAACGGGTCTTCCTTTTGTTTGGATGTCCGCCGTTTTTTTAGTTAGTTTTTTATGTTTTGCAATGATGGAAATTGGAAAGTTTATTTTTATTAAAAGAAAAAAATAAGTCATCAAATATAATTTATACAGTATTTTATATTATATAATTATACAAATATCATCTACACTATTTACAATAATAACTTCTATAATTGCTATTATTTTTTGCAATATTTTCCAATCAATTTAGTCGATTGATACATAAAATTATCGCATAATTTCATTGACTTCTATCTTTTTTTCCTAGATAATTGTATTTTATATTATGATGAATACAAAAGAAAGATTAAAAGAATATTGGGATGCAGTAATTTCAAATAGGATTCCTCCACACGCTCACTTTCATAAGGTTGAAGATGAAATAAAAGAACACTATTCTTTGCTTGTTTGGGCATGGAAAAGTTTTCTTCTTCCACTTATAGCGCTGTATCTTATATTGGGTATTGTTTTTCACAACCACATATTAGGATCACTTTTTCTTTCACTTCTTGTCTTTTTTTATAGTAATTTTTTGCCTGATGCTGATGTTCTAGTGAATAGACCAGAAAATAATGAGAGAAAAAGTTTATGGTATGAATTGTATTTTTTACTTTGTCTTGCCCCGATATTTTTATTTTATGTTATGAAAGGCAGAGCAAATCCACTTTATACTGAAAAACCAAAACCATTTCATAATTTTTCTGCTGCTATTATTTGGGGAGCCTTTCTTCTTATTGTTTCGTCATTATTTTGGCCAGATGATACACTCAAGAAATTAATGCTACCTCTTTTTGGTATAGCAGGTTTTTCTTTTCATTTAATGGTAGATGGGATTTTAAATTTTTTTTGGATGAAAAATCGACCTGATACAGACCGTGATAAAAAATAATAGATTAACATCAAGTATGATTTACTTAAAGAAATATCCAAAAATAACTATCCTGCTCATTGTATACATTGTTGTCTTTTTCACATTTTCTTTTAGTCAAATTATTATTGAAAACATTCTTTCAAAATTATCTATATTAGGTATCTTTATTTCTGGTGCAATGTATACATATTCATTTACAGCAAGTGTTGGAACTGGAGCTTTCTTAATTTTAGCCAAAGCATATAGTCCCATTCTATTAGCTATCATAGGTGGTATTGGGGCAGGAATAGCTGATGTTTCCATTTTAAAGTTCTTAGAGAAGTTTGGATTTTCCAGTGAACTGGATGGTTTTTCAAAAGAAGGATGGTTTGTTTCTATTTGTAATAAGATGCCATTCCTTACATCAAAGATATTCCTAAATGTTGTAGGGATAATAACTCTCGCTTCACCATTACCAGATGAGCTTGGTGTCATTTTGATTGAGAGAGGTAAATATATTTCAGCTAAGTATCTTTTTATACTCGGTGTAATTGCTAATGCGACAGGAATATACATATTAGCAAGTTTATTCAACTAATTTGTAACAAAAATCGTGTTGATAATTATGTTGGTAAAGATACAAAATGTATTTTGTTAGTTAAATTCTATAAAAAATAATACAGATAATAATATAACTTATAGGTATTATATCAAAAGTTCTGAACCCGTCTGGGGTACAAAAAATAACCCAATGAATACGGGTTATTTTGTCGGCTCGCTTGGCAGTCCGCATTTCGAACTTTTAACTGGATGAAAGTGGTGGGGGATTTAGAAACAACAGATAAAGAGATAAAACACTTACTTTCTTTGGTCTAATTTTTTGAATATGTAGTAAGTAATTATGAATACTCCTCCTAATATACCTACTGGAGGATATAAATACAGCATTAAGATTGACATATTATAAATAAAAGAAATTACGACATTTAATATATTTACAACCGTCGGGACTATATAGAAATATGTTATCAGAATTAGTAAAGTCCAAACAATCCATTTTACAAATTCATATAAAGGATAATTTCCTAGGATTTTTCCAAAGATAATATATAAACCTTTCCAAAGTCTAACTACATAGTAAAGAAAAGCCCCAACTGTTATAAAAGCAAAAGCACTATAAAAATATCTAGCAAAAATACTAGGCTGAGATATAGGACTTATGGTTTCCCATTTAAAGCTATTACCAGAAGTAAAATACCAAAATGAAAACATAAGAGTGACTACAATAGAAGATACGGTAGATTTTACTATCTCCTTTTTATATTTTTTTAATACTTTCTTATACCAACATGTGTAGGTGTTATTTTGTATACTTTTATCTGTATTCATAATTCGAACAATATCAGAGTGTTAAGTAATGTAAAGTCAATTAATTTAGTGGAAAAATAGGCAAAAATGTGAAATAATAAAGGCTAATTAAATAAATCACTATATGTCTGATGAACAAAAAAGATTATTAGAAAAACAGTTGTGGGGGGTTGCTAATGTACTTAGAGGCAAGATGCACGCCGATGAATACAAGAACTATATTCTTGGGTTTATTTTTTACAAATACCTTTCTGAAAAACTTGAACTCTATGTAAACAAAAATCTTCTTGCCCGTGAAGATTTTAAGTTTGCTGATATTAAAGAAAATTCTAAAGAAGGAAAGGAGTATCTAAAACATATTAAAAAAGCCTGTATTGATCATTTAGGTTTCTTTTTAACTCCAACTGAATTGTTTTCATATCTTGTTAAAAAAGGAAAAGGTGAGATTAAGGGCCAGACAAATTTTATTCTCGAAGATCTTAAAAAGATTCTTAATACAATTGAACAAACTTCTGTAGGAACCGCTAGTGAAGACGATTTTAAAGGTCTATTTGATGATGTTGATCTTACTTCTACCAAACTTGGTTCAAGAGAAAATAATAAGAATGAGGTAATTATTGAGGTTTTATCACTCCTAAATGGGATAGACTTTAATCTAGCTGATGCGAAGAGTGATCTTCTTGGAGACGCTTACGAATATCTTATTGGAGAATTTGCGGCTGGAGCTGGTAAAAAAGGCGGAGAATTCTATACACCTGCTCAAGTATCAAGATTAATTGCCAAGATAGTTTCATTAGATAAAAAAAGAGTAAAATCAGTTTATGACCCAACTTGTGGTTCAGGATCTTTATTGCTTCGCTTAGGTGAATATATAGAAGTCTCAAGCTACTATGGACAAGAGCTTAATCCAACAACCTATAACCTTGCTAGAATGAATATGATTCTTCATGGTGTGCACTTTGATCACTTCAATATTAAACAAGGTGATACTTTAACAGAAGATTTACTTCCAGATCTTAAAGCAGAGGCAATCGTAGCCAACCCACCTTTTTCTGCTCAATGGAAAGGGGAAAATGATCCACAACTTGCTCAAGATGATAGATTCTCTCAATATGGAAGACTTGCACCAAAAAGTGCGGCCGATTATGCTTTCGTGACACACATGCTCTATCACTTAGCTGACAATGGAACTATGGCAATAGTTTTGCCTCACGGAGCTCTTTTTCGATCTGGAGCAGAGGGACAAATAAGAAAATATATTATTGAAAAACAAAACTATTTAGATGCAGTAATAGGTTTACCTGCAAACATCTTTTATGGAACATCGATTCCTGCAACAGTTCTTGTCTTTAAAAAGTGTCGTAAAGACGATCAGGATATATTGTTTATTGATGGATCAAAAGGCTTCGAAAAAGTTGGAAATCAAAATAAACTTACTGATGAAAACATTGAAAGAATATTTGAGACTTATAGGGACCGTAAAGAGATAGTCAAATATTCTCACAAAGCCACCATTAAAGAAATTAAAGAAAATGAATATAATCTTAATATTCCAAGATACATCGATATTTTTGAGGATGAAGAAATAATCGATATTAAAGAAGTATCGAAAAAACTTAAAGAGTTAAGTATTGAGGAGATAAAATTACAAAATAAAATTGTCGAGTTTTGTGATGATTTGGAAATTAATAAACCATTTTAATTATGTCTATTGGGTTGAGTAGTCAAAAAATACCAGAACTTAGATTTCCAGGTTATTCTGATAATTGGAAGGTGAAGAAATTGGGAGAAATTTCTAATTTTTGGAATGGTAAAGCTCACGAACAAGACATTTCAGAACATGGAAAATATATCGTTGTAAATTCAAAGTTTATTTCACAAAACGGCAATATAAAAAAATATTCTGACACTCAAATATCACCGCTTAAGAAAAATGATATCGTGATTGTTATGAGTGATATTCCAAACGGTAAAGCTATCGGCAAATGTTTTCTTATTGATCAAGATGAAAAATATACTCTCAATCAAAGAATTGGTGGAATTAGATCAAAAGAAATAATAAGCTCATTTTTATTTCGTGTTTTAAATCGCAATAAATATTTTTTGAAGTTTGACAATGGTGTTAGTCAAACAAATTTACGAAAAGACGAGGTTTTAGGATGCCCTATTATCTTCCCGATAATTACAGAACAGGAGAAAATTGTTAGTTTTTTAGATTATACAGATGGATTAATTAATAATCTAAAAGATCAAAAAGAAAACCTAGAATCTTATAAAAAAGGAATAATGCAAAAGATTTTCTCACAAGAAATTAGATTTAAAGATAAAAATGGAAAATATTTTTTTAACTGGGAAGAGAAAAGATTAGGTGCAATAGTTAAATTTTTGAGAGGAGCCCCAGTTTCTAAAAGTGATGCAAGAGAAAATGGAAGATACCCATATATTATGTATGGTGAACTTTTTGTAAATTATAAAGAAATTATTGGAAATATAAAATCAAAAATAGACAAAGATGTAGAACCTAAAAGTAAGATAGGAGATATTCTGATGCCATCATCAGATGTAACTCCCACAGGATTAGCAACTGCAAGTGCAATTTTTAAAAGTGGTGTAGTTTTAGGTGGGGACATTAATATCTTACGCCCAGTCGGTAGTGATTTCGATAGTCATTTTTTAAGTTATCTTATAAATTTTAATAAAAAATCAATACTTAGATTAGTTACAGGTTCTATGATTAAACACATATACATAAGTGAAATTAAGAATATTGCATATAAAATACCTTCTTTACCAGAACAACAGAAAATAGGAGAATTTTTGACCTCAATTGATAAAATAATAGAATCAAAACAACAGCAAATAACTATGGCCGAACAATGGAGAAAAGGATTAGTGCAAAAGTTATTTATATAAAATTACTTTATGGAAAAAGATAAACCAAAAATATATTTTTCCGACTATTTTGAAATTAGTCATGACACCATTGAAGAATATGGTGCCCTTGATATATCACTGGTTTGTGATAACCCAGCATTTGTAGACCCATTTCTTATTTTTGCAAATACTAAGTATAAAGAACAACACCTTTTTATAATTAGTTATTTAAAATTCTTAAGAGATAAAGCAATAGTTAATTCTGGTCAAAATCTTAGTTTTGGAGATTATAAACAATATTATAAATTTTCAGAAGTAAAACAGGCATGGCTGGGTTATTCGGTTGATGGTAATGCCGGTCTAGGCTTGGGTCCTGATTTTGCTAAATCCTTGTATAAAAACTTAAATAAAATTTTTTCAGATTTTGGTAATGAAAAAATAACAAATTCTTCGCACATAGAGAAATTGTGTTTAGTGGAGGAAGGGGTTGGAATTGATAAGATAAGTGATTTCACTTTAAATTTAATTAAAGAGTATGTGCTTGAATATACACAAGAATTTACACTAAAATATATTGATAAAAAATATATAAAGGAATTTGCTATAAGAAAAGTTTCTTTTAATTTTGAAACTGGACTCTGGGGTGATAAGAAGTTTAAACTTCCATTTTTTATACATGATTCAAAAATTGATTTTGTTCTTTTAGTTCCACAGGATATTTTGACTAGGGAAGAAACCTGGATTTCAAAGAATGATTTTCTCAATACAAATACTGGTATATTTTCATCTATTAACAACGATGAGTTAAGAATGAAACTCAATAAATATTTTATTGACAACTTGCTTACTAAAGTTAATAGGAAAAATAAACTCGTAAGAGATTTTTCACAAAAAAGTAAAAAAATAGCATTAGTAAAAACAATGCAAGAATATCCGGAAGTTTTGGATTATTATATAAAGGGTAGAGAAGAAAAAACTGACGAAGCACTGACTTATCATGTAGCGAGTCCGGAAAAGATTAACTTCTTTTCTGATACGGAAAGAATCCAACAAATTTTTATTAAACGAAGTTTTGGAAAGATTACAGTCATTGATGATTGTATAGAAAGGATTATTTTTTATAAAAAAGTGTTAGAATCAAACAGCAATAATCTACAAATCAATGGAGTGAGATTGCAAGAGAAACAGCTTCAGTTAATGTTCAAGATGGTTACTTTTGGAAGTTTATTTGATTACAATTCCGAGGTGAATAATGGTAGGGGGCCAATTGATTTTACAGTTTCAATGGGGGCTAGTGATAAAATTGGTCTAGAGCTTAAACTCGCTTCTAATAATAAACTTAAGCAGAATTTAAAAAATCAAGGAGAGGTTTATCAAAACGATTCGAATTTAAAATTTGTAATAAAAATAATTTTCTTTTTTACTGACGAGGAACTTGAAAAGGTTAATACGGTTTTAACAGGGTTAGGAAAACATGTAGATAATAGAGAAATAATTTTAATAGATTGTAGGAAAAAAGAATCAGCATCTAATGTAAAATAATATGACACATCAATCAGAGCAACAACTTGAAAAAACATTAATCAGTCAACTTCAAAAATTGGGATTTTCTTATATTGCACTAGAAGATCCAAAAGCATTAAACGAAAATTTGCAGGCACAGCTAGAGAATTTCAATAAAACCGTTTTTTCTGATGTTGAATTTAAAAAGATATTAAATCATTTGAGTAAGGGTGATCGTTTCCAAAAATCTAAAACACTTCGTGATAGATTCGCACTTACTCGTGATGACGAAAGTACTTTTTATATCAGATTCTTTAATATGGATAAGTGGTGTAAAAATGAATATCAAGTAGCCCAACAAATAACCCAAATAGGTAAATATGAAAATAGATATGACGTAACTTTGCTTATCAATGGTTTACCTCTAGTACAAGTCGAATTGAAACGAAGAGGTATAGAAATGAAGGAGGCTTTTAATCAGATACAACGGTACCAAAAGCACTCATTTACTGGGACCCTTTTTGATTTTGTGCAAATATTTGTTATTTCTAATGGAGTTAATACTAAATACTTCTCAAATAATCCTAAACAATCCTTTGAACAAACTTTCTATTGGACCGATAAAGATAATAGAAAAATAACCCAGCTAGATGAGTTTGCTAATTTATTCTTGGAAAAATGCACAGTGTCAGAAATGATAGCGGAGTATATTGTTCTTGCTGAAGCTACACAGATTCCTATGGTACTTAGACCATATCAATACTATGCAGTAAGAGCTATTGAAGAACGAGTGCTTGAATCTAATAAGAATGGTTATATTTGGCATACAACAGGTTCAGGTAAGACATTGACCTCATTTAAGACTAGTCAGATCCTTTCAAGGATTTCAGAGGTAAAAAAGGTGTTGTTCGTGGTAGATAGAAAAGATTTGGATATTCAAACAACAAAAGAATTTAACTCCTTCTCTGACGGTTCAGTTGACGGCACAGACAATACTCGTCATCTTGTAAAACAGCTTGAAGACAAAAATAGAAAGCTTATCGTTACCACAATTCAAAAACTCGATATTGCTATTGGTAAAGAATCGTATCTTAGACAATTTGAATATCTTGCTGATGAAAAGGTTGTTGTTATTTTCGATGAATGTCACAGAAGTCAATTTGGACAAACTCACGCAAGAATAAAAGCTTTCTTTAAAAAATCCCAGTTATTTGGATTTACAGGAACACCAATCTTTGCAGAAAACAATGTTGGCGGAGTGACTACTGCTGATGTGTTTGGAACCTGCTTACATAAATATATTATTACAAATGCCATCTCTGATAATAACGTGCTTGGTTTTGCTGTAGAATATGTAGGAAAATATAAACAAAAAGAATCTAACACCTTAGATGCTGATATTTTTGCAGATGCACTTATAGAAGGAATTGATACAAAAGAAGTACTTGAAAGTAGTGATCGACTTAATAAGATTACCGATTATGTTTTAGCTGACTGGAAGAGGAAGACAAAAAGTGGAAAGTTTAATGCTTTGTTTGCTGTTTCTAGTATTGAGGTGTTGAAAAAGTATTACAAAATATTTAAAGATAAGAAATCAGATATTAGTATTGCCACTATATTTACTTATCAGGCAAATGAAGATGAAAGTTCAGACATGCTAGATATTGATGTTTTTGCTAATGAAGGAAAAACGATTAATCAACATTCTAGAGATTACTTGGAAGACTGTATCAAGGATTACAATAAACTATACTCAACAAATTTCTCAACAGATAGATTCTATGATTATTACAAAGACTTACAGAAGAGAATAAAAAATAAAGAGGTAGATCTAGTACTTGTTGTGAATATGTTTTTAACTGGATTTGATAGTCCTAGACTTAACACTTTGTATGTTGATAAAAATTTAAGATACCATGGATTAATTCAAGCATATTCACGAACAAATAGGCTTTTAAACTCAGATAAGCCACATGGAAATATCATCTCATTTAGAAATCTTAAGGAAGAGACCGATAAAGCTTTGGCCTTATTTGGTGATGAAAATGCTAAAGAGGTAGTATTTAAGAAACCATATGAAGAACAAAAGAAAGATTTTGAAAATAAGCTGAAAGAGTTAAAAGAAAAGGTGCCCACAGTGTTATCTGTTGATGACTTACAAGGAGAAGAGAATAAATCTAACTTTGTAAAGACATTTCGTGACTTACTACGTATTAAATCATCCCTAGAAACTTTTGCTGAGTTTTCTTTTACTGAATTGGGAATATCTGAACAAGAATTTTATGATTATCAGAGTAAATATTTAGATATATATGAAGAACGTAAAAGTTATGATGAAGATGCAGAATCAATTTTGGACCAGATAGATTTTGAAATTGAATTAACTGTAAGAGATATAATTAACTTTGATTATATTATTCAGCTTATAATTGGACTTAAAAACATAACTTCTGATAAGTTAAGGGAAAAGAAGACGGAAGACATTTTGAAAATATTTGATCGTGATATTCAGTTACGTAAGAAGCGAGACCTGATTAAGAAGTTTATTGAAGAAAATCTACCAAAGATTGATAAGTCAGAAAATGTAGAGAAAGCCTTTGGTAAATTTTGGGCAAGTGAACGTTCAGGTGTTTTGAAAAATATTGCAAAAGAAGAAAATATTCCGATTGAAAAAATTGAGAATTTAATAGGGGAATATTTATATACTCAAAAATTACCTCGTGGACAGGACATTGTTGATATGCTCCCAGAATCTCCAAAAATCTTAGAAAGACAGGGGATTATTGATCGTATTAAATCTGCCATTCAGAATATGGTTGATGTATTTGAGTGGTAAAATTAAACTTATGAAAAAAATAATTTCAGAAAAATTTGTTGAGGAAGTAATTTTAAAACATCTTGCCCAAAAAGGCTGGGACTATAACATCAAGACGAAAGGATTACATGAGCACGGTTGCGATATTGTTGTAACTGACTCTCGAAATAAAAATAAAGCACGTAGATTTTACATTGAAGTTAAGGGAAAATCTTATGCAAAGTCTGCACGTGCAATTGCGGATACAAATTTTTTATTTTGTCTCGGTCAATTGGTTACAAGAATGAAAGTTATTGCTAGGCATGCCTATAAGTACGGTCTCGGTTTGCCTAAAGAAAGCGCCGATAAAGCTCTTAGAAGAATTCCATGGCAGGTGGCCAGACATTTATGTTTGAGTATTTTTTCTGTTGATGACAAAGGTAATGTTCTCGAATTTTCACCAAAAGATTTTAAGAGCTTTCAAAATAAAAAATAATATGGACGAAGAAGTATTTGAAAAAGCAAAAGAAGAAGATTTAAGCCTTGAAGAAGCTGAGGAACTTCAAGAGCTCGTTGATGAGACAGGTCTTGAACCGGATGAGGCAATAGAGGTAAAAGAACTCGCTGATGATCTTGGTATTGATATAGATGATGCAGTGGAGCTAAAGGAACTTCTGTGAGGAGTGACCCAAACATCACCTTTACTAAATAAACCCTCATATTCCACCTTAAACTAGCTTCAGCTGAGGTTATTTTAGGCTAATATCATCTATTTTTGGCTTTTTATACGCATTGACCAATATTGCAACAAGTAACCCTGCTATTACAAGTAGTATTAAATCTATTGATACGTTTCTTATAATATATGAGCCACGCCCTTCTTCTGGTAGAAAAACTGCGATAATCATAATTACTAAAAAAACATCTATGTCAATGACTAGTTTTTTAATAATCCCTTTTATTTTAAATGCCTCAATATTTAAAAAAATAAACAAACAAGAACTTAGTAATATATATAACGCGACTAACTCACCTGTAATAATATCTTGTAATTCAAGGAATAATCCAAATAAGACTAGTAGGGTGGTTGATGAGATTTTTATATTTTTCATATATTGTAGATATATTAATTACTAAGACCTTTTTTTCTTAAACAAGATTCGTATTCACCAGTACTTATATTAGTAGATTTAAAAGAAGAGAATTCATCATTACTGTTCAACCTATAAAAAGAACATTGTTTTCTAATTTGAGATGGTCTTATACCAAAAAAATACACTAATGAAATAGCGATTAAAAAAATGATAATTATAGTTTTATTTTTTTCTAATGTTTTTTGTGTATTATTTTCCATAGATTTAATTATTTTATTTTTAATTAATAAATTCTATGTGTGGGCAAACAGAAATCCCACCACAGGTAGTAGCCGAAGCCACTCATACCAGTTTCCCGATATGGCGAGTTAAGCGACCCTATGATGGGGTTTCTGTGCTTAACTCGACTTTATTCACCATGCCAATAGTTTTACTTGTTGGTTTAGGCTACTTCTTATTTAATTTTTATAACTTCTAAATAATACAACTTCACGCACCAAATAGCCAGACGAAAATGGCTGTGGTACTTATGATAAAATAGTTATAGATCAGAGAAATCTGGTTTAAATTTTATAAAGGAACGCTGAGTAGGACGGTTGGCGAATCATAGAACCCCTACTTGGAAGCCGAATTAAATCTATGAAGTTGTACCTCATTTAGAGAGTACAGTATTCTGACAACGTTAGTGCTAATTATTTTTAGCGTTGTTTAAGTCTTAGGGTTTGGGGCCAAGTGAAATCGGGTGATTAAAATCACTACGAGAGGACCCCATTCTACAGTGAAAATATCTATCGACTCGGAGAGACAACCGATCAAAGTCGTAGGCACAATAGTCTAACCAAGCGTAGGCTAGTTCCCCTCGCATATATAAAATTCTTTACCTATCTGGTTTTAGGATATTCGATCAATTCAATACAAAGGCAAAGAGGGATAGAGCATGTAGGTATAGAACCTTAGGTAAATTCAAAAGCCCATGACCTATTTAAATTTCATTTTTTCTTTTACTCAAAATATCCTTCCCAATATTATGTTGCCCATTTTCTGCCCAAATTTTATATCGACCTAACACAAAAAAAGCTAGTCCTATTTGAACTAGCCTTTTATGTTATGAACACCTATAAGAATGACTTTATTTGTCTAGAGGCCTCAGCAGAACTCATTTCATCCAACTGGTTAACTAAAGACTCCCGTTGTTTCTTGTCGGTGCAATTTTGATGTATAAGCTGAGTTAAATATTTTTTTTGCCTTTCAGTGATCAGGTCAGAGTTGTGTATATCTTTTACCTGGTACTCTTCTAACTTTATTCCAGAATTTGGCTGAGAGTTTGAATCTAGATTTAACGCATCAAGCATTTTTACTGATTTCACTACGGCATCTACTAAGGATGCATTTTTTGTAAAGGTTATTTGTCTCTCGAAATACTTATTCATCTTATTAATTATCGCTGTGGCCCTTCCTTCAGAAATTGTAATATCGTCCTTTTTTAATGTACATAAGAAGGAAATTACTCCCCCTGGAATGTGTTTAAACTTTTCAAGACTTTGTTTATCCTCCTCTATTTTAGCAACGAGGTTTATAATACCTAGATTTTTATCAATTTCTTGTTGAACCGGATGTTTTGCGGAGTGTATATCTAATGCTTGTTTTTTCATCATTTGATAAGAAGGGATAGTTTTATATATTGTCATAATTTAATTGGTTAGTTTTCTAATGATATATGCCTAAGGACTAGTTAAGCATTGAGGTAGACTCATTTATCGATCGAAATGAGCGTTTAAGACTAGAATATATGTTTATCTAATCTCAATTTTGTAGTTTTTAAGTGTGTAATAGGTAGGTGATAAAGAGACTTGGGGGGGTTGTTACATTTGATATGCGCTTCCGAAGATACTATTGAGTAAGATACCCGTAACCAGTTTTTGTAGTTTTTACATAATTAAGACGGAATGTTCCACAAATTGTATTAGATGTATTTGGGCAAGATGGACTTTCATGACGGAATATTCCGCTAGTTTACACTTTGTGGTCTCAAAAAAAATTTCATAATTTTTTCTATAAGAAAGGACCATTTTGAATGTTTTTGAGTGCTCGAATGTTAAGTTGGTAGATTTATTTAAATATAGTAGGATATAATTCAAATGACAGAAGAACCTAAAAAGAAAGCTGTAGTTGAGAATATAACCAATAATGAAAGACTGATTTTTGTTTTCCAGACTCTTATAAAAGAGGGGGAACGTCGTGTTGTTTTTGAAGAAAATGTTTTAGTAATAAATGAAAAAAAACTTAACGTAAAACCATATTTTGATTGCAAAAATATTATAGAATTGGAAGAAGAACTTCATTACTTACTATTACCGATAAAAGATGATCTGGATTTTTTCAGAAAACATGACATGCGGGATTATAAACCAATTTTTAGTTTTGAATGGTCTCCAGATATTATGTTCCATGATTATACAGATGAATTTATGAAGATGTATTTGGATGAAAGACTCGGTGTAAAAACAAAATCAAAATCTACCAGTATTAAAGATAAAATAGTTGAATTTAATGAAGTAACATCAACAGTAATTATTGATGGTAAAAAATGTCCACTACCCCCTGCAACGAACATGGATTATCTTGCTAGGGCAATGTTTAGTCGAGAAGTTGGTGAACCAGTCGATTGGTCTATTATTTATAGAGAAATGACAGGGAGCCAGGCAATCATAGGTAGTAAAAAAAATAAGAAATCAGTAGAAGATGCAGTTCATGCCATAAACCAAAAAGTTTTGAATATATTAGGAATAGAAGATAAGTTAATTTGCTTTAAAAACAAAAGCGTAATAAGGAATCACTGATACAAAACATGGTCGTGAGTCGTGAATGACCCACTATCGTTTTTTATACACTCGAGACGAAAAGTCTTGGGTTTTTTTATTTTGACTTTTCAATAATAAAGGTCGATATAAGAGATTATCAGTAAAAAAATATTAATTAAATAACAAAATGAAAAGAATACTAAGATTTACTTTTGGAGTTAATGGCAAAGAAACCTTAATAGTTTCAAAAAGAATGCCCGGGGAAAGCATTAAAGATCATGTGAGTAGAGCATTGAGAACATGGGGGGCAATGGTTGAAATATCGTGTGAAAAAAATAAAAACAAACACAATTCAATTTTTGAAAAATATCAACTTTAAGAAAAATAAAAACTATGGAAAACAAATTAATAGCAAATCTATTTCCGACAGTACATCTTTTTGGTGATGAAAGAAATTATATTTTGGTCATAAGAAAAGATACCAAACAAAGAATTTCTAACGGCTATCACATGTACTTCAGCTCGCTGTCTAGTGTTTTTAAGGAATTATTCGAGCATCAAGTTAGAAACAATCTTGCAAATGGTCTAAATAAGACTGTGGATGAAATGCTAGAGGTAATAAACAGTACCAGAAAGCAAATTCTAGCTCTTTTGGATCCCCTTGAGCAGTTAAAACCAATGGTAGAAGGTCAGCCAGAGCTATTACAGGGTGGAATTGGGCCTGTCAACGCACCTAAGACGAGTAATGTATCAAACGAAGAATATACAGATGACAAAACCCCAACATTAAGGGGGCCTATTCCTCATTCAGAAATGCCGTTCTAGATCATTAATAATAAAAAAATGCCAAGCCAAGATCTTATAAAAGAATTTCAACAAGCTATTATGGAAGACTATGGAAAAGACATAGGTTCTGTTCAGGCTGGATTGATTCTTACAGATCTTGTTGGTTATTTTGATAAACTTGCAGAAATCCATTATAGAATGTTAAAAGATAAAAATGTTATAATAGAAACTGATAAAAAAAATTATGAAAAATAAATCAGTAGCATATTGTAGAGTGTCATCAAAAGAACAGGAAGAAACTGGTTATTCATTGCCGTCACAAGAAAAATTACTTGCTGAATATGCCGTAAGAAAAAATTTAGAAGTTGTAAAAGTATTTGCTGTAGCCGAATCTGCAAGTGGAGCAAAGCAAAGAAAGATTTTTGGAGAAATGATGGATTATATGGAAAAGAATAATATCCAAATTCTTTTATGCGAAAAGGTTGATAGACTTACTAGAAATCTTAAAGAAGCAGTAGTGGCAAATGATTGGATCGAAGCTAACGAAGAAAGACAAATTCATTTTGTAAAACAGAATCTTGTAATACATAAATATGCAAAATCTGATGAAAAGTTTAGGTGGGATATTGAAATTGTACTTGCAAAGAAATATATATCCAATTTGTCAGAAGAGGTTAAAAAAGGACAGAAAGAAAAATTAGCTCAAGGATGGTTACCGCAAAAACCTCCTCTTGGATATAAAACAACTGGAGATAAAGGTCATAAAACTCACATTATTGATGAAGAAAAGGCTCCTAAGATAAGAAAAATGTTTGAACTATATTCAACTGGTAATTATTCTACCCCCGAACTTGTTAATGTTATGTATAAAGAAGGTCTCAGAAATAGAACAGGGAAAAAGGTAGGAAAAACAAGATTATACGATCTTTTATCAGATCCTTTCTATTACGGAAATATGAAATGGAATGAGCAGGTCTTTCCAGCTAAACATAAAGCGATGATAACGAAGGATCTTTTTGATTTAGTACAAGAAAAAATGAATAGGAAGTTTAAGATTCCCCGATACCAAAAACATCTACCTGTATTCAAAGCAAAAATGGATTGTTCTGGATGTGGAGGTACAGTGACTTGGGAGATTCAAAAAGGTCATTGGTACGGGCATTGTAATCATTATAAGAAGTGTGATCAGAAGAAATGGTTTAGACAAGAAAAGGTTGAAGAAATACTTTTTCCGTATTTTGATAAAGTCGCACCAAAATCAAAGAATATTTTGAGAGTTCTAGAGAAGGCCCTTAAAGAGAGTCATAATGGTGAGATTGAATATCACACAACAGCACTAAACGAGATTAATAGGCAACTAGAGACATCCCAGAGGCGCCTAGAGGCTATTTATGAAGATAAGATTGACGCTAAGATCCCTCCAGAGTTTTACAATAAGAAATTTGCTGAATATACAAAAGATAAAGAAGATGCTTTAGAGTCACTTAAAAAACTAAATGATGGAAATACAAAATATTACGAAGTTGGTTTTGCAATTCATGAGCTAGCATCAAAGGCAGAAGAAATTTATAAGAGCACTAAAGCCACCACAGAAGACAAAAGATTGCTTCTTAGTAAAATATTTTCGAACCTTACATTAAACACTGATGGCATAAAGGCGGATTACACTTCTGCCTTCCAATTTCTTACTAAATGGATACCTATACTAAATAGTACTTTCGAACCACGAAACTGTGGCTCTAATAAAGAACAAGAGAGCACTTTCATGCTCTCTAATCCTACCTTGCTCCGGAGACAGGGATCGAACCTGTGACCCATCGCTTAACAGGCGATTGCTCTACCGCTGAGCTACTCCGGAATCAATCGAACATCCAACATTTCCGGAGTAACTCAGCGGAACCGCAGACCACA
>Ga0265593_1000613_pt1 | contig 18662 bp, 14 predicted proteins | sample saktaG_8_FD_190136 | JGI IMG/M metagenome (GOLD analysis project Ga0265593, IMG submission 190136) | Saline water microbial communities from Sakinaw Lake, British Columbia, Canada - sak_2011_5_24_36m | ecosystem: Environmental > Aquatic > Non-marine Saline and Alkaline > Saline ...
CATCGTAAGCCACCGCGAAGGCTGCGACGAGTATGTTAAATTTTGACAGGTTCATGCCAATGAGGGATTTTATCATGCGGTCATGCTTTTTACCGTTCAGCTTTTTAAATCTCTCGTAGGCCATGGCTTATCTATTTTAATTACGGTTTAAAAGTCTTATTGTATAACAGTATTACATGCAGTGAAAGCGTTAGGAACAAGTCTAATGAATACACCCAAAGAACCATCCACGAAAGGCACGCTCGAATCTTGCGTTTGTTCGTGCTTTTCGTGTCCTTCGTGGACTCTTTATTGGAAAACTCACGCGGACAATTGCCGGATGCCGTCGTGGACACCGCGATCAGTGCCATCCGTGCGCAACGGAATGCGATTGCCCAAGCCGCCCAGTCCGTGGCAGTGGTCGGCAACAATTATGGCGACCTCAACACAGGGCTAATCATCCAACTGGCGGCCAAGCCCGGCGCAAGCAAAGGCGACCTTCGCCGCGCCTATTTGGCGCGCATCCTTACCGGCTCAAGCGGTTCGGCTCAATAGGCCGATGCCATAGGTTTTATTCTGTGGGGTTTGGGTAAGCCGCTTAACGCCCCGTCCAGCCGTCCGCACCCGCCACGGAACTCGGGCCGAAGACGGCAAGCAATGGGCGCGGGTCGGCTGGAACGGCGAGTTGGGCGGGTGGGCAATGAAACAATGCCGGGGTTTCATCGCATTTGCTCTTTGCCTTTTCACCCATTCGGCGGAATAGGCGGCGGAGCCGCTATTGCTCCCTGCGGATCCTAAAAAATCAAATGTCGAATTATGTTTGCTGCTATAGTTTGCGGTTCGGATCGAAATCCTCTTTGCCAAGACATTCAATAAAAAGGAGAACAGCATGAAGCTGCGCCAGCCCAAATCTACGATTACCCCTCCCCGCGAAGAACTGCCCGACCGCCCAACCTCGGCGGTGTGGCGCGAATCGTTCCAAGTCACCACACTCACACCGATTTACGGAGGCGGAACCGAAGCCGGAGTGCCGGATCAGATTCTGCCGGTGCGCGTGGCATCCATCCGTGGGCAGTTGCGGTTTTGGTGGCGGTTATTGAAAAGCCATCGCCGCGAAAATCCTTTGCAAGGGAAGGAGTTGTTTGATGAGGAACGGAATATTTGGGGAGGGATGAGTGAAGGGAATGAGGATCACGCCAGCAAAGTGAAACTCCGTGCTCATAGCTTGTCAGGTTTCAATCCGATTTCGAGTGACAATTTCTTGAGGCAACATAAAGAACCAGCGATAAGCTATGTTCTCTTCCCTGCCCGCGACAAACAAGCATCACTGATTCCAGCCGGATTGTCTTTCACTTTGGATATTGAGTGCGGCAAAACTTGTACACCGGAACAACAAAACGAGGTTATCGAGACCCTGCGCTGGTGGGCAAGTTTTGGAGGCATAGGATCGCGCACCCGGCGGGGCCTGGGGGCAATTCAGGTGACAGGCGCAAATTCGATCTTACCCCCAGTTTCAGAAGCTGAAGCCAGTAGTTTCGGCTGTCAATTGGTTCCAAAAACTAAGCAAGCAAATGCCTTGGAAGCTTGGAAGAAGGCGGTGGAACCTTTATGGGAATTTCGACAGAAGCCTGGCATAGGCCGGCAGAATGGCAGAGACCATAACCATCCGGGACGCAGCCATTGGCCGGAGCCGGATTCGATACGCGAGATTACCGGATGCCCGAACCCAACAGCCAATCCGACACCACCGCATCTGCCAACACATCCGGCTAGGATTAGCTTCCCACGGGCGGCTTTTGGCTTGCCCATAATATTTGAATTCAAAGGGGGGCCACCCGATCCCTACAGGACGGAACTGGTTTCCACGCACGAAGGTGGACGTATGGCCAGCCCTTTGATATTGAAACCAATGGCCTTGTTACCCGATGGATTTGCGCCCATTGCATTGCTACTGCCAACGGATCATTTAAGTAAGCTGGACATAACACTGCAAAGGAAAAACCAGGCTGGTCAGGCTGTCGGGTTACGCAATTTGGCCCGTAAAGACTGGTGGCCCACAGAACCCGCCGCGCAACAGCCAAAAGCCCAATCCATCCCGCCGATGTGGAACCACCGGGGCGAATTGATAGAAGGTGATGGCATCGACGCTCTCGCCGCTTTCCTAAAATACTTCCAACCTTAAGGAGACGGCCCATGCCGCGTTACCTACTCGCCATCGCCATTGGCCCGGTGCAGGATTTCATCGCGTCCGCCCGCCGCACCCGCGACTTGTGGTTCGGTTCCTATTTGCTGTCCGAGGTGTCCAAGGCGGTGGCTCGTGACTTGAAGGCCAAAAATGCGACACTGATCTTCCCCTCGCCATTAAACACCAATGATTTGAATGAAGATTCCAGTCTCAATGTCGCCAACAAACTGCTGGCGGAAGTGGAAACCGACGATCCAGCCAATTTATTGATAGAGGTCAAACAAGCCGCGCAAAGCCATTGGGAAACACTGGCCAATAAAGCCTTGAACCAGTTGACCACAAGAACCCAGGAAGACTATCACATCCGCTTCGACGTCCGCCTAGATTTATGGAATGACCAGTTGGGCGATTTGCTGGAATTCTTCGGTGCATGGGCGTTGGTAGGGGATGGCGAAATTGCCTACAACCAAGCCCGCCGACGTGCCGAGAAACTGTTGGCGGCACGGAAGAACACCCGCCAATTTGCTGCGGCAACCAATCCCCTCATCGCCTACGGCCTGCCCAAATCATCCTTGGACGGCAAGCGGGAAACCGTGTTGCCGGACGAAACCCAACTGCCGAAGTGGGTCAAGCGCAAGTTAGGGCTGAACCCTGGCGAACAACTGGACTGCCCCGGCTTGGTCAAGCGGCTGGGCGGTGATATGAACCAGACTGAGCGTTTCACCGCCATCTCCCGCATTGCGCTAGACCCTTGGCTGCGTCAAATCGAAGCCAAGGGCGGTGACTTGTCAGCACTCCACCGCCCGCTTAAAGACTTGCGGAAGGACGGTTTGACCACACCAGTCTCGGGAAACAAAGACATCTACCAACCATTACCCTACGACGGCGAACTGCTCTACCCTTTCCGCTTGGAAGCACAGCAAAAGGCTTTGTCCGACGAGGGCAAGAAAGCGCCCACCCTGCCGCCGGTCTACGCACAGCAACAAGACATCCAAGCTGCCAAGGAACGTTTGGAGGCATTACACAAGGCAGTCAAACCGTATTGGAACGAGTATGGCGAGCCTTGCCCTTATGTCGCCGTGCTTTCGGCGGACGGCGACCGCATGGGCAAGCTGCTGGATTCCCTAGGCGACCCCAAACAGCTACGGCAAGTATCGCAAGCCTTGGCGAAGTTCGCCCAAGGCGTGCCTGGAATTGTGCGGCAATATCGCGGTCATTGCATTTACGCCGGCGGCGACGACGTTCTGGCCTTGGTGCCGCTGGACCAAGTGCTAGGCTGCGCCCGCGCCCTGCATGACGAGTTTGGCGGGAAACTGGACATGACATTTTCGGACATCAAACCCAGCCTCAGCGTCGGCATCGGCATAGGCCATCTGCTGGAGACGATGGGGTATCTGTTGGGCTTGGCGAGGACGGCGGAAAAACTGGCTAAAGGCAACGATTTGCCGGAGGCGGAACAGCGCGATGGGCTGGCAATCATCTTGGAGCCGCGTTCCGGGGCGGGTATCCGTCTGCGCGACCGCTGGACGCACGCCCCGGATCAACGCTTAGACCCGGATAAACGCCTGCAAGAATGGATGGAGGCATTCCACCCGGATCACGATTTGATCCCTGACAAAGCCCCCTATCAATTGCGTGAGCTGGCGCGTGAGCTTGACTGGGCTGAGGATACCTTGATTGAAGCGGAAATGCAGCGCATTTTAGGTCGCAAGCGGGCGGGTTCCGGCACACGGCCTATCAAGCAACAGCAAATCGACAAACTATTCGCATCCGCCCGCCGTCCCGCAGATGCCATGGGCAAAACTGGATTCGACCTTGATGGACTGGTTCAGGAACTGCTCATCGCCCGGCGCTTGAGCAAATCCACCGCTTAGAATTGGAGTAAACCGCATGTCGAGTTATCTGATTGAACCCAAGGCTCCACTGTTGTTCCGCGATGGCCGTCCGTTTGGTGCATCCGAACTGGCCGAAACCTTGCCATTCCCGCTGCCGTCCACCGTGGCCGGTGCTTTACGCGCCGCCTATGGAGAGCGTTGCAGCTTGAATTTTGCCGATGTCAAAGACGAGTTGCTGAAGCTTGAAGCTCATGGCCCGCTGCTTGCCGGTCTAGGCATCGTTGGCGGGGAACCCAGCTTATACTTCCCAAAACCGGCAGATGCCATTTACTACAAGGAAGGAGAAGGCTTGATTGCCGCGCATCTTGTGCCCGGCGCGGTCTTGCCCAACGAAAAAGAAGGGACGGATTTGCCGGAAGGTTTGCACCCGTTGTTTCTAAACTACGAATCTAATGAAAAACCCGCCAAGGGCGCGGCATTTTGGACGCTGGCTAACACCGCCGCTTGGCTTGCCAATGCCAGTGACGCACCTATCCCAGCCGATACTATTGGGGTGGATGCACTGCCTACGGAGATTCGCACCCATGTCGGCATAGACGGCAACCGGCTGACCAATCGCGACGGTGCCGTGTTCCAAACCGCCGGGCTAGACTTCGGCCCGCGCCAAAATCCCAAGGAAGAACGTGGATGGGAAAGTCAAAGTTTCGGCCTGTTGGCCCGTTTTCGCAAACCCGGCAGCGAGGAAACACTGCTGGCGGACGGTTGTTTCCGCACCGTTGGCGGGGAAGGCCGTCTGGCATCCATCAAACCCTGCGCGGCGTGGCCCGAAATTCCTGACACGCTTGATAAAGCCTTGGCAAACACCCGCTGGCTGAAACTCCTGTTCGTCACCCCGGCGCTGTTCGACGGCGGTTGGCGACCGGCTTGGCTTGATGGAAAACCCCCAATAGACTCGCCGCCGGGACTAGCCGGTCTAAAGCTCAGGCTGTGCGCAGCGGCGCTGGAACGCTGGCAGCCGTTCTCCGGCTGGGAACTGCGCACCCCTGACGGGCGCAGAGGCGGCGCGGCCCGCGCCGTGCGCCGGCTAGTGCCGGCTGGGTCGGTGTACTGGTTTGAAGTGCTGGAAGGGGATGCGGAAACGTTGCGCAAGCTTTGGCTGGCCCCGCTCAGTGACCGGCCACAAGACCGCCTGGACGGTTTTGGCCTAGCCATCCCCGGCATTTGGTCTGGTGAGTTACCCAATTAGCAAAAAAATAAAGAAGGATTAATCTTATGCATAGCCGACTCTATCTGTTACATGCACTGTCTGCCCTACATGCCGGCACCGGCCAAGGCAGCGGTGTCATCGACCTGCCCATCGCACGCGAAAAATCCACCGGCTTGCCCATCGTGCCGGGCAGCAGCATCAAGGGCGTGTTGCGCGACGAGTTCAAGGGGGACTCCAACGTCAGCGCTGAACAGCATCAAGCCTTATTTGGGCCCGACACCGAAAACGCCGCCGACCATGCCGGTGCGCTGGCCCTCAGCGATGCCCGCTTGCTCTGCCTGCCGGTGCGCTCGCTGGCCGGCACGTTCGCCTGGGTGACTTGCCCTTTGGTGTTGCATCGCTTTAAGCGGGATTTGCAAGCCGTCAATCCGGGTAGTTGCCTCGCCATTCCAAAACCTGATAGTGAGAAAATCGAAGTTTGCCTAAACTCCGCTCTGATTGACAACAACGGCATGGTACTTCTGGAAGACTTGGATTTGAGCGCAAAGGAAACCGACGCGGCCCAAGCATGGGCCGAATTGATCGGCCACGCATTCTTTGAATTCAGCGAATGGAAAACGCTATTCAAAGACCGTTTTGCCATCGTCGATGATGCGATGTTCGACTTCCTCGCCGAAACCGCCACCGAAATCGTCACCCGCATCCGCATTAAACAAGACACCCGCACCGTTGCCCAAGGCGGGCTTTGGTTTGAGGAGCATCTACCGGCGGAAAGCCTATTATGGGGCGTTGCCGCCTGTGACCGCTCGCGCTATGAAAAAGTGACTAGTTCGGGCTCGGAATTGCTGCGGCTGCTCAATGGCGAAAAACGCCTGCAAGTCGGCGGCAAGGCCAGCGTCGGGCGCGGTCAGGCGCGTTGGCTGTTGGCTTACGGCAGAACGGAGAATAATGGCGGAGGCTTAATCGCATGATGACCCGCTCCCAAAAACATGCGCAGGGCATCGCCAAGCAAGTCAAGGAAGTCAAGGAAGTGCAAGAAAAAAACCGCAAAATCCAAAAACAGTACGGCTCACTTTGCCACCGCTTCCCGATCATGGTCTTGCGCAACGGCTTGGCACAGGCGGTGGGGTTCTTAGCCGCAAAATCCAAAAACAGCACGGCCCATGGCCTGTTATTAAGCCATCTTGCCGCCCATCTAAGCTCAAATGCTAATGCCGCGAGTTACCAAACTGATGTCAATAAAGCCGACATTGCCAAATACCGCCGCATGACCCGCGAAGCCTTGGCGGCGGCGGTGTGGTACAAGCGTTTTGCCGAAAGCCTGCTCAACGTCGATGCCAGCGAATTGGGCGATTATGGAGACGACGAGCAAAATCCCGAAGCCAGTGGAGGCCCGCCATGACCAAAATGGCCCGCTTGGACATGGAATTCGACGACTTTTTCAATACCAATCAACCCCATGTCGGCTTGGCGCTTGACCGTTATTTGCGCGAATGGCCGGATGACTCGACCGAAAAAGGCAAGCAATTCGCCAACTTCGTCGGTTGCGCCCGCGGTTTGCCCGTGTCGGCGTTCTATCCACCGGCTTACCAACGTTGGCGGGACATCATGGTTGAACAAGCGGCGCAAGGAAACGCCTACCTGTGGTGCGGCAAGGTCGACGGCCGGCTGTTCCTTGGCACGGGCGGGGTCAGCCCGTTGGAAGCCGCCGTCACCCTGCACCACACCTACGGCCTACCGTCCTTGCCGGGTTCGGCGCTGAAGGGTTTGGCGCGGGCCTATGCCTCGGAAAAACTCGACGGGCAAAACCGATGGATCGAACAAGGGCAGATCGACGTGCTGTTTGGCCGCGAGCCGGCAACCGTGGATGGCGAATGGGACGGCGGCGATGCCGGTTATGTCATCTTCCACGATGCGTGGTGGATTCCGGGTTCCAACCCCCATCCGTTGGTGCGGGAAATCGTCACCGTGCATCACCCCAACTACTACACCAGCAAAGGCAGTACCCCTGCCACCGATTTCGACTCGCCCACACCCAATGTCCAAGTCGCCATCCAAGGCAGCTTCCTGTTTGCCGTCGAAGGCCCGCCGGCATGGGCTGCGTTTGCCATGAAGCTGTTGCAAGCCGCTTTGCAAGCCTGGGGCGCGGGGGCGAAAACAGCGGCGGGGTATGGCTATTTTGACGAAGACAAAACTAGTCAACCCAGTTTGAACAGGGAGATAGAACAGCGTAAAAGCCTAAAATCGCCGCCCGAAGGCCGATTGCGAAACGAATGGAAAGACAAGAAAGGCGATAAGCTGGCCAAGTCTCTAGGAAGAGACTGGAGTAAGACTTGGAGGGACATAGAACAACGTTTCCCGAATGTTTGTGAACACCAGTTTGGGCAAATTCTTGACGAGGTTTGCGGTGAGACGTTGCGCGGTTGGTCGGGCGAAAACGAGGAAAGCAACAAATACAAAGCCAACCGGCAATTGATTAAACTGCTTAGTATGAACCAATGATTCCCTTGCCATTCCCATCTAGTAATTTTGTGGGGTCGAATTCATTCGACCGTGGGCGGCTCAAGCCGCCCCTACATTTAATCTTTGTCGTAGGGTTAAAATGACCCATTATTTCATCACCCGCCACCCCGGAGCCAAAGCTTGGGCCGAAGCAGAAGGCATCACGGTTGACCAGTTTGTCGTAGATTTCGACCCTGCCTCAACGCTACCCGGCGACATCGTGATGGGTTCCTTGCCCGTCAACTTGGCGGCGGAGGTCAGCGCCCGTGGCGGACGCTATTTCCACCTGTGCCTGCCGCTGGCCCATGAATGGCGTGGGCGGGAACTCAGCGTCGAAGACATGCGGCGGTTCGGGTCAAGGCTTGAAGAGTTTCAGGTGTTGACAGTCAAGCCGTTGGTTTAAAACCCATTCGTGGGTAACATCTAACCTTAATTAGGGGTAAGCGAAATGAATGATGCGGTATGGACATTCCTTGAAGATTTCAATGTCATCACCGGCGATTTGATGTTTGTGGTGGCGGTGTTCGGTTTTTTAAGCCGGGAAAGAATCCGCCGTTGGATTACCCGCAACCGTTTCCCCACCGAACCTGGCCTCTTGGATATAAACATAAAGTGGGAGACGATCATATTCACGGTCAGCAATGCCGAGGTTCCCATCTGGGTCATCGACCAGTTGCAGCCGGCCCATATCGGGCTGATTGCCACCCTCGAATCCGAGCCAAACGCCCAAATAATTCGCGATCATGCCGTGAAGAAGGGCATCCAACATTCCACCCGCACCATTCCAAGCGCTGACGACTTGGCTTCGGCGCGTAGTGCCGCCCGATACTTGCTGGAAGAACTGCCTCATGCGGATTTGGCGACCATCGCGGTCGATGTGACCGGCGGCAAGGTGCCGATGAGCCTGGGCGCTTTCATGGCCGCCGAGGAAGCGGGGGCGAACAGCTTGTATGTATCGTCCAAATTTGACCCGGCATTGAAAAAGCCCGATATGCGCACCGCGACTATCATTAGCATCTCCAAGCAGCAATAGCCCTTTCCGACCAAACTTGAGTGGCAAATCTTGTCAACATGGGTGAAAGCGGGCCATGCCCGCGACTGATTTGAGCCATGTCTGCAATTATTTGCAATTCATCGGTCGATTCACCCTTTTATACGAACAGATCGACACGCACCTTGACAACATCAACTGACAGCCTCCCCCTCGCCAACCTCCTCCCCCTGCGCTCGGTTGTCGTCACCTTGCGCCTGCTGGAAGACATCGCCCCGGCGTTTTTCCACCAACCCGCCTTGGGCGCGTTTCTGCGCTTCTTGGCGGGCAGCCCGGAGGGCTTCGAGCGCTGCATCCGCTTCGACGCGCCGGAAAGCGGGCGCATAACTTACAAGGCGGACGATTATTACCGCTTCACCGTGGTAAGCCTGGCCGGGGGCGAGCCGATGTTGGAAACCTTGCTGCACAATCTGGCCCGTTTGCCGGGCAGCAGCCCGAACACTGACCGGCGCATGCCGTTCCGCGACAATTGCGCCTTAGCCGCCTTGCATGATGCCTTTTCCGCCCAAGTGGTCACGGGCTTCGGGGAACTCAGTGCCTATGATTTCGACACCCTGCGGCAGGAGGCTGAATTGTGGCGCGGCTACGGCGGCTTGGCCTGGCAATTCCTCTCCCCGGCGCGTTTGCTTAAGCCCAAGGACCAGCGCGGCGCGGCCAAGGGCGAGGCGCGGTATTGCCGCAACCTCGCCGATGTCGATGCCAGCCTGTTGGCCTCCCGGCTTTACGATGCCCTGGCGGAACTGCTGCGGGCGCGGGGAGTGGCAACGCCCCCGCGTCCGCCCGCCCCGGCGGTAGACATCGCCGACGGTCATTTATTTTGGATGGATGCCGCCTACACCGACGCCGACGGGTCCGACCATGTGATGGGCGGCATGAGTGGCCGCCTGCAACTGGCCTTTCCCGCGCCGCCGCCCGCCGGCTGGCTGCAACAGGCCATCCTCGGCCAATATGCCGGCTTCGGCCAACGTGCCGCCTTCGGCTTTGGGCGTTACCGGCTGGAATCGCCGGACGGCGCGTTTTCCTACCGCCGCGCCTTGCCCGCCGCGTCCCTGCTCACGCGGGCGCGGGACGAGGGCAACTTGGCCGATGCCTGGCGGCATGTCCGCGCCAAGCAAGAGGAAAAGCATGCGCAAGGCAGCCATGACCCCTTGCAAGATTTCGGCTGGGACGAAGACGACGACTATGCAACCGAAGACGAAGCAGAGTCCGTTGACGAAATGCCGTTGGAACGCCTGCAACTGGGGCTGGACCGGGCCTTGCGCGGCGACTACCGCCCGCCGCCGTTGTTTGGCCTGGTCCTGACCACTCCCGGTGGCAATGTGCGCCCGCTGGCCGTGCCGCCGTTCTTCGACCGGGTGTTGCAACGGGCCGTCGCGCAAATCCTCAGCCCCGCGCTGGAATCCTCCCAATACCGCCACAGTTACGGCTACCGCGCCGGACGTTCGCGCATGAACGCCCGCGACGCGGTGCAAGCCGCCAGCCGCCAAGGCTACCAGTGGGTGTATGAATCCGACATCGACGATTTTTTCGACAGCGTTGACCGGGGGCGGATGGAAGTCCGCCTGCGGGCGCTGTATGGCGAAGACCCTGTGGTCGATCTCCTGCTGGCATGGATGGGCCAGCCGGTGGAATACCAAGGCCAGACCATTGCCCGCAAAGCCGGTCTGCCGCAAGGCTCGCCGCTCAGCCCGGCCATGGCTAATTTGATGCTGGACGATTTCGACGGCGACATGGAGGTTCTGGGCTTCAAGCTGATCCGCTTTGCCGACGATTTCGTCGTCCTTTGCAAAAGCCGGGAACAGGCCGAAAGCGCCAGTCGCGCCGCCGCCGCGTCGCTGGCCGAACATGGGCTGGGCCTTAACCCCGACAAAACCCGCATCAGTGCCACGGCGGATGGCTTCCGCTATCTGGGCTATCTGTTCGTCAACGACTTGGCGGTGGACGTGTCCGGCCACAAAACGGAAACCCAGGGCAAGCCGGAAATACCCCCCCACTCCTGGCTGGCCCGTCTAGCCGGACGCACCCCGTTGCCGGTCGAAGCGGTTGAAATAGCAACGGCAGTAGGCCGGAATAAGCCCGTCCAAGCGGGCGTTTCCGGCGAACTGACAGTCCGAATGCCGGAAACGGTTGCTGCACAACCTTATTCCGGCCTACGCCAAAACCTTGATTCAACAGCATTGCCGGTAGATGCGGCGAATCCAGCCAAAATCGGCGAAATGGGCGACATGGGCCAGCTACTCTGCGTCGTGGGCGGGCATGCCACCCTCAGCACCCACGCCGGACGGCTCAGGGTCGGGCGCGACGGGGAAACCCAACATGACGTGGCTTGGAACAACCTGCAAGCGGTGGTCTTGTTTGGCGCCCACACCCTCACCACACCGGCCTTGCTTGCGGCGCTGGCCCGGAAAGTGCCGGTGCATTTTGCCGGTTCGACCGGCGGCTATCGCGGCGTGTTGTGGACCGGCCAGCCCGCCGAGCCGGGGGCCGGCCTGTGGCTCAAACAGGCCAACCTGTTCGCCGACCCCGCCTTGTGCCTGCATCTCGCCAAGGAAATTGTCGATGCCCGCATTCGCCATTTGCGCGAAACCCTGCGTCGGCACGGCGAAACGGAGGCTGCCGAGCGGCTTAAACTGATGCGGGCGAGCGTGGCGAATGCAACCGGGCTGGACATGCTCAACGGCGTGGAAGGTTCCGCCACCCGCCAGTTCTTCCAAGCCTTGCAAAACTTGCTGCCCGCCGACTGGCATTTCACCGGGCGCAACCGCCAACCCCCGCTCGATCCGTTCAATGCCTTGCTGTCGTATGGCTACACCCTGCTGCACGGCTATGTCGAAACCCTACTGCACACCGACGGCCTGTTGCCTTGGTTGGGTTTCTACCACCAGGCGCACGGGCGGCACGCCACCCTCGCCTCCGACCTGATGGAACCGTTCCGCCATCTGGTGGAGCGCACGGCCCTGTCCTGCGTGCAGCGCAAGGAACTCAAGCCGCAAGACTTCTTCACCGCCGCCAATGGGGCTTGCCTGATGCGGCAGGAAGCCCGCCGCGACTATCTGGCCAGCCTGTTCAAACGGCTCAACGAACCGCTGCTGGCGACTGGCGAGGCCACCCCGGCCACCCCGGTCCAGCACATCCACCGGCAAAACCTGTCGCTGGCCGGCTGGCTCATGCGCGGCGAAGAATTTCACGCTTGGAGGACGCGGTAAATTAAAGAAAGAAGGTCTCACGCAACGGCGCAACGCACAAAAAAATCAATGACACCACACGGACTAGAATAAAGCCTTATGCAAAAACAACAAGATATTAACGTTGCGTCGTTGCGCCGTGGCGTGAGGAAAAAATCCCCGCCCAACCGCGAAGCCCAAGCATTGTGTCGGATGCAACACACTTGTGGAATTCAACGATGACAGAAAATGAAATCGCCAAACGGGTGTTGGATGCCGCATTTGTGATTCACCGTGAGTTGGGTCCGGGTTTATTGGAGACGGTATACGAAGTCGTCCTCGCCAAAAAACTCACCGACATGGGCTTGTTTGTCGAACGTCAAGTTTCTGTTCCAATTCGATTTGAAGGCATGGTATTCGATGAGGGGTTCCGTGCTGACTTGATCGTCGAACGCAAAGTCATCATCGAACTGAAATCTGTCGAACGTCTCGCCTCAATCCACGGGAAACAATTGCTGACCTATTTGCGCCTAAGCGGCTGTCGGCTCGGTTTACTCATCAATTTTGGGGAGGTCTTACTTAACTGATGTTACGCAGCAAGTACCTGTAGGGCGGCCTTCAGGCCGCTTCGACAGGCGAAGACCCTGTCGGCCTGAGTTGGCAGCCTGAAGGCCGCCCTACGACAGGCTTCCAAGCTTTACCGCGTAACATCAGTTACTTAAGGACGGTATCAAGCGCGTCGCCAACGGAATGATAGATTGACGCTACGGGTGTTTGGATGGCTTGAAAAGAAGGTCTCACGCAACGGCGCAACGGCGCAACGAAAAGAAACCAATGAATCAAAATCCAGCACGGGGGGTGGCATGGACAAACCCTTACGAAATCACCAGGTTTTGCTGTTAACGTTGCGTCGTTGCGTCGTGGCGTGAAACCTTCTTTTAATCTTAACGTTTCGTCCATCCCAGGAACATCCATGCACATCTACTTGGTCTGCTTCGACATCACCGACGACAGAATCCGCGACAAGGTGGGCAAGGCATTATTGGAATACGGCGACCGGGTGCAGAAATCCGTGTTTGAGATCGTCCTGCGCCGGCCGGAAGAATTGCAGGGCATCCGCGACCGGCTGCGCCCGCTGCTGGAAGACGGCGACGACCTGCGCTTTTACCGGCTGTGTGCGGATTGCAGGCAAGCTTCCACCGGCATTCGCGGGGAGCGGCTGGCATACAAACCGGCGGTGGTGTTGGTGTAAAAACCCTATTTGGCGTACCCCAAGCGAGTTTTTGCCGCCAAACGCCCAGACAGGCATTTTTTATCGAAAAATCAAAAGGATACGGCATGAATTCGGGCTTTTTACAGGTTTGAGGTTCGCCAAACCATGAAAATCATCAAGTTAGGCTTGAATAGTGGCCGAAAAAGGGCTAAATTATGCCTTGCCTCTGCGACGGACGGCAGGTTCGCCAAAATGACGTTTCCAAGCCTTATGCGACGTGGCTTTCAGAGGCCAGGGGTCGCAGAGGTACTAGCCGCCAAGGCTGTTGAAACCCTTATGTCCATAACTTATACTTCTTTGCTAGGTCGGTCGCAGAGGTACTAGCCGCCAAGGCTGTTGAAACTTAAAGCTAGCCTGGAGATTGTCCTTTTTGTCGCGGAGTCGCAGAGGTACTAGCCGCCAAGGCTGTTGAAACAGATCTATCGCGGATTGGAGCAGTGCTGTTTCCTGTGGTCGCAGAGGTACTAGCCGCCAAGGCTGTTGAAACTTCTGAACAACTACCGTTGGAGTTGAATTATTGAGTCGCAGAGGTACTAGCCGCCAAGGCTGTTGAAACCAGCCATCAACATTGCCAACCGAGCATGGGATACAAGTCGCAGAGGTACTAGCCGCCAAGGCTGTTGAAACTCATGTATGCTGGTGCGTGAGTATTCACGTTCAGTCGCAGAGGTACTAGCCGCCAAGGCTGTTGAAACCCAAAGTCCTGATCCCAGCTTGTCCCTGCGATTTTGGTCGCAGAGGTACTAGCCGCCAAGGCTGTTGAAACCTTAAATGCCCGTCGATGCTGACTTCAGACTGAAATCTTGTCGCAGAGGTACTAGCCGCCAAGGCTGTTGAAACTTCAGGATCATCGCTGAATGACCCGCGTTCAATACCCTGTCGCAGAGGTACTAGCCGCCAAGGCTGTTGAAACGGTAGTACACACCAGCTGTTGGCTGGAGGTACCATAGTCGCAGAGGTACTAGCCGCCAAGGCTGTTGAAACTTTCCAGTTGAGCAGCGCTGCCGGGCTAATGCCAAGTCGCAGAGGTACTAGCCGCCAAGGCTGTTGAAACTTGGTCTGAGGCGAGTAGTCATGCGTCTGCTTGTCTGTCGCAGAGGTACTAGCCGCCAAGGCTGTTGAAACTCCCAAACAACATTTTCATCAGGATTCCCAACTTGAGGTCGCAGAGGTACTAGCCGCCAAGGCTGTTGAAACTTTCCCGTTGTCGGCGATGTAGAGGACTGTGAGTCGCAGAGGTACTAGCCGCCAAGGCTGTTGAAACGCCAATGCATACCACTGAAAGCATATTCCTCCTTGGTCGCAGAGGTACTAGCCGCCAAGGCTGTTGAAACTCTGCACCTGGCAAATAAACCATACCCCCAAATAAAAGTCGCAGAGGTACTAGCCGCCAAGGCTGTTGAAACTTGGAATTGGAAATGAAGATTTAGCTATCTAAAATGTCGCAGAGGTACTAGCCGCCAAGGCTGTTGAAACTTAAAGGCATAGTCCGCCAACAGTCGGCGGGTGACCTGTCGCAGAGGTACTAGCCGCCAAGGCTGTTGAAACTTGGCAGAGCAGCTTGGTGATTTATTGCCTGGCAGGTCGCAGAGGTACTAGCCGCCAAGGCTGTTGAAACTCAGAGTCATCGAGATCAATACCGGGATCAGGCCGAGTCGCAGAGGTACTAGCCGCCAAGGCTGTTGAAACTCAAGGTATTCAAATGCCGAAAGGTCAAGAATGGGTCGCAGAGGTACTAGCCGCCAAGGCTGTTGAAACGCAAACAAAAGCCTGTCAAACCCAGCAGAAACCCTTGTCGCAGAGGTACTAGCCGCCAAGGCTGTTGAAACATAATAGAAATCGTCATTGTCAAATTTTATTCTATGTCGCAGAGGTACTAGCCGCCAAGGCTGTTGAAACGCTTTGTTAAGCTCTTTTTCGTACTCGGCGTTGAGGTCGCAGAGGTACTAGCCGCCAAGGCTGTTGAAACTTTTAAAACCCCCCCGGTTACCCGGGGGGGCCTTTAGGTCGCAGAGGTACTAGCCGCCAAGGCTGTTGAAACATTGTGTTGCAGCTTTTTCCTTAAGCCGGCCTGAGTGTCGCAGAGGTACTAGCCGCCAAGGCTGTTGAAACATTTTTGTACTCTAGGTAACTCGCTTGTGCATACACTAGTCGCAGAGGTACTAGCCGCCAAGGCTGTTGAAACAGACAACGTCCATTCACCCGCATTAACGCTCTGGATAGTCGCAGAGGTACTAGCCGCCAAGGCTGTTGAAACCTTTCCCCAGCTTTCGGTGTCCATCCGTCCCATCTGCTGTCGCAGAGGTACTAGCCGCCAAGGCTGTTGAAACTTGAGTCAAATCTCTGGACTAAGGCAGAGAAGTTATATGGGTCGCAGAGGTACTAGCCGCCAAGGCTGTTGAAACTTTTAATTATGGACATAACAATTACCTCGTAAATAGTCGCAGAGGTACTAGCCGCCAAGGCTGTTGAAACTACAAATAGCATCAGAATCAACAGAGCTAAAAAGTGGTCGCAGAGGTACTAGCCGCCAAGGCTGTTGAAACTGTGTGACTTCGCGACCAAAACCGGTGCCGATACCTTGTCGCAGAGGTACTAGCCGCCAAGGCTGTTGAAACTTTTTTTTTCTCCATAGGAGCACTAATGCCCATCCGGGTCGCAGAGGTACTAGCCGCCAAGGCTGTTGAAACTTTCAAATGATGCTTCCTTGCCTGTTGGGCCTTAGGTCGCAGAGGTACTAGCCGCCAAGGCTGTTGAAACCTTCGTATAACACTGTCCAACTCTTAAGATTTGCCAGTCGCAGAGGTACTAGCCGCCAAGGCTGTTGAAACGTCTTAAATGGTGTTTGACCAGGTTTTAGCATAAATAAAAAGTCGCAGAGGTACTAGCCGCCAAGGCTGTTGAAACTTTTTGTCCAAATATTAATATAATGGACATGATGGGTCGCAGAGGTACTAGCCGCCAAGGCTGTTGAAACCAAGAAGCGTTTTAACAAGGTTGCGGTTGATTTCTTTAGTCGCAGAGGTACTAGCCGCCAAGGCTGTTGAAACCTTTAGAAATTCGTTGTTATCCCCCTTAATGGTGGTTGTCGCAGAGGTACTAGCCGCCAAGGCTGTTGAAACGACAAGCCAATAATCACGTAAATCAAAGCGTTTTGATGTCGCAGAGGTACTAGCCGCCAAGGCTGTTGAAACAACTGGAACTTCCAGCACTGCATGGTAGCCATTTCGTCGCAGAGGTACTAGCCGCCAAGGCTGTTGAAACTTTTTTTAACAGATAGGAAGCCACCGTTCCTTTCCGGTCGCAGAGGTACTAGCCGCCAAGGCTGTTGAAACCTTCCTGAGACAAACTTATCCAATAATACGTTCGTAGTCGCAGAGGTACTAGCCGCCAAGGCTGTTGAAACTTCAATCGCTTGAACCCACACCTCGATGTGGGAGTCGCAGAGGTACTAGCCGCCAAGGCTGTTGAAACGAAACAGGTTCGTTAGTTACGTACATATTATCTCCTAAGTCGCAGAGGTACTAGCCGCCAAGGCTGTTGAAACTGGATAACCAAGCTCTTTCTCCACTTCCTGCACGGAGGTATGGTCGCAGAGGTACTAGCCGCCAAGGCTGTTGAAACCTTGCTTCATAACGTCGATGAGCTTCTTTTCGTCCAGGGTCGCAGAGGTACTAGCCGCCAAGGCTGTTGAAACGTGATCGCTATTGGCCAGTACTCGATGCACCCAACGTCGCAGAGGTACTAGCCGCCAAGGCTGTTGAAACCATGTATGAATTTCTGTGTTTTTCCCAACTACAAAAGGTCGCAGAGGTACTAGCCGCCAAGGCTGTTGAAACCGCTTGAACGAACTTGTTTTTCACCTTCACGAGTGTGTCGCAGAGGTACTAGCCGCCAAGGCTGTTGAAACTCGACTGAATCATTGCAAGCAGCGCCTGGTTTGGTGTCGCAGAGGTACTAGCCGCCAAGGCTGTTGAAACAACATCCTCTTTACCTCAAGCGCCTTCCTCCAGAAGGTCGCAGAGGTACTAGCCGCCAAGGCTGTTGAAACCGGCATGTTCGTGACCTTTTCTTCGTTTGAGTTTTACGTCGCAGAGGTACTAGCCGCCAAGGCTGTTGAAACATAAAAACAATAATGACAGCATAAACAAAGAACGAGTCGCAGAGGTACTAGCCGCCAAGGCTGTTGAAACGATGAAAATTTGTAGATAGAACCATAAAAGTATTGTGTCGCAGAGGTACTAGCCGCCAAGGCTGTTGAAACGAAGAATCCGATAACCTTCTGGATCAATCACAACGAGTCGCAGAGGTACTAGCCGCCAAGGCTGTTGAAACATGGATGCGACCAGCGTTTCGTGGCCGGGCATGGTCGCAGAGGTACTAGCCGCCAAGGCTGTTGAAACAGTTATTCCATTCGAAGTCCTTTCAATATACATTTTGTCGCAGAGGTACTAGCCGCCAAGGCTGTTGAAACCTTAGTACTGGAAGGAAGAAGCACTAGTACGAAAGTCGCAGAGGTACTAGCCGCCAAGGCTGTTGAAACATCATCGCGCCAGGCTTGGATTCTTCCTCGTTTATGTCGCAGAGGTACTAGCCGCCAAGGCTGTTGAAACTAAATAACTTTGTCGATGTTTATCGACAGCCCTATATTGTCGCAGAGGTACTAGCCGCCAAGGCTGTTGAAACAATACACAAGACCACCAAATAAAACACCTCTGCCATGTCGCAGAGGTACTAGCCGCCAAGGCTGTTGAAACTGGTTTCTCCGTAAAGGGAGGATGTTTCCCACACAGAGTCGCAGAGGTACTAGCCGCCAAGGCTGTTGAAACGGGTTGATGTGAACATGTGTCCTTGGTGCTGTTAGGTCGCAGAGGTACTAGCCGCCAAGGCTGTCAGCATTCTCCAACGCCGTCATTCCGGCAGGGATGCCGGAATCCAGTGCCAGGGACGGTGACATGTCGTGCGTTAAGTGTTTGAAAAAGGCTTGATAGTGACCCATGGATTCACATCCTTGTGACTGGATTCCGGCATCCCTGCCGGAATGACGGGTTATATTTCAACGTGTTTGGCACTAACCGCCAAGGCTGTTGAAACCGTAGGAGCGTTGCCATCAGCGCGATAATTCAAATCGCAGTAGTACTAGCCGCCAAAGCTGTCAGCATTCTCCAACGCCGTCATTCCGGCAGGGATGCCGGAATCCAGTGCCAGGGACGGTAACCTGTCGTGCGTTAAGTGTTTGAAAAAGGCTTGATAGCGACCCATGGATTCACATCCTTGTGACTGGATTCCGGCATCCATGCCGGAATGACGGGTTATATTTCAACGTGTTTGGCACTAACCGCCAAGGCTATTGAAACCGTAGGAGCGTTGCCATCAGCGCGATAATTCAAGTCGCAGTAGTACTAGCCGCCAAGGCTGTCAGCATTCTCCAACGCCGTCATTCCGGCATGGATGCCGGAATCCAGT
>Ga0265593_1000615_pt1 | contig 18661 bp, 16 predicted proteins | sample saktaG_8_FD_190136 | JGI IMG/M metagenome (GOLD analysis project Ga0265593, IMG submission 190136) | Saline water microbial communities from Sakinaw Lake, British Columbia, Canada - sak_2011_5_24_36m | ecosystem: Environmental > Aquatic > Non-marine Saline and Alkaline > Saline ...
AGTTAAACCAACTACTTTTTCCGGAGATAGACCAAATATTCCAGCTGGCGGCTCAAATTCAAAATCCAATATTATATTTGCTACCTTTAGACCTTTGTGAGCGAGATACATGCTTAGTGGGGTTTTTGAAGTTCGAGAAACTCCCAATATTACCAGATCTGCTTTGGATAACTCAAATTCTCCCTGGCAGGCATCATATTTCACTGCAAATTCCATGGCTTCCATTCTTTTAAAATATTCTTTATCTAATTTTCTAATAATTCCAGGTTCTAATTTTGGTGCAATTCCACTTATCTTTTCAATATTATCTACAATTGGACCAAACATATCAAAAGAAACAACTGATTGCTTTTCAGATTCTTCTTTTAAAAATAATCTTAATTCCGGTTTTACAACGGTATAGACTATGAAGCTTTTTTCTTTATGAATTTTATCTATTATCCCCTTAATATCTTTTATAGATTCAATATGAGCAAATAATTTAAACTTAATATCATCAGAATTAAACTGGCTAAGTGCAGCATGAACAACATTTTGAGCAGTCTCACCGGTAGAATCAGAAATTATATAAACTGTAGGTTTATATTCGATACTTTCCATGGTTATTTCCTCCCTTCTTTTACTGAAACAATTTTAGATAAATCAGCAACTTGATTAAATAATATTCCTATTTTTTTGATAAGTGCGACCCTATTCTTTCTGATGTCTTTATCTTTGTCCATTACCAGTACTTGGTCAAAAAACTCATCAACCGGTTCACATAAATCTCCTAACAACTTAAGTGTTTTTTTGTACTCTTTATTACAAATAAATTTCTTTATTCTCGGGTAAATATCTTCATAATTATGATATAAATTTAACTCAGCTTTTTCTCTTAAAAGTAATTTGTTAATTTCTGTTTTCTCGCTATTTTTTGATAAATTCAATACCCTGCTTGATGAAGTAATTATTTTTCCAAAAATAGGTTGATGGTAAAATTCTTCTATGGCCTCTATTCTATGCTTAATATCAACTATATCCCCGTTATTATCAGCAGCTAAAACAGCATCAATTACATCATAACTAATTCCATCTTCCAAGAAGATATTTTTTACTCTTTGTTTAATAAAATTTAATATCTGAGATACAATTTCATTTTCATCAATTTTTAATTCTGATGGCGCATTTACTGTATATAAGGATAAAGATTTCTGAATAATATCTTTTAAGGATATTTTCAGATTATGTTTCAAAATTATAGCGATTTTTCCGCGAGTTTGCCTTCTCAATCCATAAGGGTCCTGCGATCCTGTGGGAGTTAAACCTGACAAGAAACAACCAACAATATTATCAACTTTATCAGAAATTGCTAAAGTCATGCCATTTTTAGTTCTGGGTAATATATCCCCCGAAAAACGAGGTAGATAATGTCCAAAGATAGCTTCTGCTACCTCTTTTCTTTCATTGGATAAAACCGCATATTCTTTGCCCATTATTCCTTGTAATTCTGGAAATTCTTTAACCATTTCAGTAACTAAATCTGCTTTACACAAATTAGCAGATCTTAAAAGATCTTGTTTTTCTTTCTGCTCAATCTGTAAAACATCAGCAATGTATTCACACAGCGATTCTAATCTCTTAGTTTTATCAAAAAGACTCCCTAGATTTTCCTGGAAAATAACATTTTTTAATTTATCTACCTTCTTCTCTAATGGAGTTTTTTGGTCTTCCTGATAGAAAAATTTTGCATCTTCCAATCTAGCCCTAAGAACATTTTCATTGCCCTCTTTAATTTTAGAGGCATATTCCTTAGAGTTATTGATAATTACAATAAATAAAGGAAGTAATTCGTCTTTATTTTTGAAAACGGGAAAATATTTTTGATGTTTTTCCATCACTACAGTTAAGACATCTTTGGGTAATTTCAAATATTTTTTATCATACTCTCCTAAAATTGCATTAGGATATTCAACTAAATAGACTAATTCTTTTAACAGTTTTTCATTTATTATTTCTTCTCCATGTATTTCCTTAATTATCCGTTTTATATCTGTTCTAATAATATTCTCTCTAATTTGCGGATCGATTATTACATAATTTTTTTCTATCTTCTTAAAATATTCCTGAGTAGAAGATATCTTGATTTTTTTGGGTGCCAAAAGTCTATGACCATAAGTTATATTTTCAGATTTTAAACCGTCTAAATTAAACCTGATTATTTCTTTGCCATACAAGGCAAGTATCCATCTTATAGGACGGATAAATCGTAATGATTTTTCTTCCCAACGCATTGATTTGGGAAATTGCATACTCATTATTATTTTTGGAAATATCCGGGATAATATATCAATGGTTGGCTGTCCTATTTTGGATTTAAGGGCAAAAACATATTGTCCTTTTTCGGTATCTTCAACAATTAAATCCTCAACGTTTACCCCTTGGCTTTGAGCAAACATTAAAGCAGGTTTTTGAGGCAATGAATCTTTATTGTAGGCAATTGAATGGGCAGGCCCTTTAATTTTTTGAAAAATGTCTTCCTGTTTTTCATTAATGTGAAAAATAAATAGTATTAATCTTCGAGGGGTACCATAAACCTTGATTTCTTTATAATTAATTCTGGCGTCTTCTAAATGTTTTTGTACTAATCGGTCTAAGTCCTTTAAAGTATTTTCCATATATTGAGCTGGTATTTCTTCGGTTCCAATTTCTAAAATTACACTATTCATTAAATTTTAGCCTCTGCCTGTTCCTTTATTATTTGATTAAAGGGAAACCCAATTTTCCCCTCTGCTTTACGTATTCTTCTGCACATAATCTTGCGATATTTCTTACGCGAGAAATATATCCTGTTCTTTCTGAAACACTAACTGCTCCTCGGGCATCTAATAAATTAAAAGTATGGGAACATTTTAATATATAGTCATATGCCGGTAAAGTCAGCTCTATTTCCATTAATCTTCTGGCTTCTTTTTCATATATATTAAAGAGGTTAAACAACATTGGTATGTCTGCTTCTTCAAAGTTATACTTAGATTGTTCAACTTCTGCTTGATGACGTATATCTCTATAGGTAATATTCTTACCCCATTTTAAGTCAAAAACATTATCCACATCCTGAATAACCATACCTAATCTCTCTAAGCCATAGGTTATTTCAACCGGAATAATATCTAAATCAAGACCACCAGCTTGCTGAAAATAAGTAAACTGAGTTATTTCTAATCCATCTAACCAAACTTCCCAACCTAATCCCCAGGCACCCAAAGTAGGAGCTTCCCAATCACCTTCAATGAATCTTACATCATGCTCTTTTCTTGATATTCCTAAACTTTCTAAACTTTTAAAATAAATCTCCTGCACATCGTCAGGAGAAGGTTTTAATATAACCTGGAGTTGATAATGTTGCTGCACTCTATTAGGATTTTCTCCATAACGTCCATCGGCAGGTCTCCGAGATGGTTCAACATATGCCACTTTCCATGGTTCGGGGCCCAATACTCTTAAAAAAGTGGTTGGATTCATTGTTCCAGCACCTTTTTCTATATCATAAGGTTGTTGAATAATACAACCCTGTTCCCCCCAAAATTTTTGTAGATTGAACATTATTTCTTGAAAATCCATATTATCATCTCTTTCTCTTAATTATAAATAAAATTCCCTCTCATTGAAATATTTGAAAACCTATTGTCTGTTAAAGAGAGGGACTGCATTTTCTTTGTTAATATATCAAAATTGGCATTATTTGTCAACGACGTTTCTCGTAGTGCGTATTGCGTATTGCGTGAAGATAGTTAACCAGTTACCCAGTTTACCGGTTACCCAGTTGAGAAAACCATAAATTGCTTTCTTTATCTAAAAACCAACAACTAAAAACTAAAAACTTGCATTTAATGCTAACGACTAATTTAACTGGTTAACTGGCAAACAGGGTAACTGGGTAACCATCTAACTACAGAGACTTCAAAAATCTATCCGTTTTAAAGCTTTTCTCCGAATGATAGGTCAGGTATAAATCAGTTATTTTCTCTAACTCTTTCATCTTATTTTCAGGAATGGTAGCGTTTGAAATAGTGGATAAAGGTGTAATTATTATTTTTCTTAACAATTTAACAAAATAGAAAGAGACTTTAATACACTCCTCTTTAGCTTCAGCTATACAATTATTGCATATCAGCCCACCTTCTCTTATATTAAAATGCATCTCTTCTTGATCTTTTACACTCTTATTGCATCTGCAACAATGATCAAGTGAGGGTCTATATCCTAAAATTGACATAGTTTGCCATTTGAAAGACATGGTCAGCAATTTCGGGTCATTAGCTTCCTTCAAACTATGCAAAACTTCCTTTAATAAACTAAATAGACCAATATTTGTTTCCCGCTCCTCGGTTAATTTGTTAACTATCTCCACGCAGTTAGCGGCAAATGCAAATTTAATAACTTCTTTGCTCCTAGAAAAAAAAGATTCTAATATTTCGGTCTGGCTAACAATATCAATATTTCTACCTTTGTAAATTAAAAAAAGAGAGTGAGTTAATATTTCCAAACTGCTTCCGAATTTACTCTTTGTCTTTCGAACTCCTTTAGCAATAGCTGTAATCTTACCGTTACTTTTGGTATATATAGTAACAATCTTATCAGCTTCTTGGTATTCTGTGCTTTTTAGAACTATGCCTTCCGTTTTATATAACATAGTGTTAGCTAATCTCCACTAAGAAGATCGTTTTTACCAAAGGCCTCGGGAAGTAATTCTTTTACTTTTTTGATCTTAACATCTCCCTTTGAATTCGCCATAATCAGAGGTGCGTCTTCGCAAAATTCTGACATCACCTGCCGGCAGGCCCCACAAGGAGAACATGGTTTCTCTGTGTCGCTAATAACAGCGATAGCTTCAAATTTAGTTGAGCCCTCTGAAATAGCTTTAAAAATTGCAACTCTTTCTGCGCATACAGTCAGGCCAAAAGATGCATTCTCAATATTACAACCGGTAAATATTTTTCCATCAGTGCAAAGAACGGCAGCTCCAACTTTGAATTTAGAATAGGGAGTATAGGCCTTTTTTTTGGCTCTTTCTGCTTCCTTTATTAATTTTTTATATTCTTCTTTCAATATATTCTCACCTTCTTTTATTTAGACCATACCTCTGTTTCCTCTGGTACTAAATGAATCCAGATATTACCCTGATTCAAATTTAATATTTTCCCCTGACTATTATAATATACGGTTGGCTGGTCTTTAGATTTTTTGATCCATTTGGATAAAAAATAATTTCCCCCGAAGAATATTTTTGCACTACCTTCCCCTATAACCTCTGCTTCCAGCCTTCCTTCTTTATCGCCAGGAATTTTTATAACCGGAATATATTGGATTATTATATTGGCAGCAGCAATAGGTTCGAAAGTTTTACTATCTTGATGTAGTTTAGAATTTACATACCTTAAATAGGTATTATTACTGGTATTATACTCATAAGATAGGGCATACTTTTGGTTATATTTGATAGTAATTTTGGTGGTATTCCCTCCTGATAAATTGAGTGTTCTTAGATTAAGCAAATTGTTATCTAAATTTACCTTATCCTGAAAGCCCATTTTTCTACTCTTTTCTCTTATATTTTGAGTATTAGTGAAAAGATTTATCCACCCTCCAATATTCTTATCCCGCCAATAAGGAGAGGGATAACTCATCTGGTCTAAATTAACAATTCCATCGTTCTTTAAGCTTTGCCCTCCGCAGTGGGCAAAGATGGCAGACCACTCTACAGCTAATCTGGAAAAATAATATCTGCTGCTTCTGATCGGACCTACTATGTCCACATCACTATTAATAAATAAAGCCATCAATCTGGTAAAAGGATATTCTACATTTGCTTCATAAATTATATCTGCTTTATTCAGACCAGTTTGGTGAATTACTTCTTCGGGTGAATTACCGATCATTATGGCTAAAGGTCTTGCGGTACTGGCATAAATATTAATACTTATAGTAAGACAAGCAAATATAACCAAAAATAACCATATAAACCCGCAGAAAAATGATTTATTCAATGTTTCCTCTTTCATAATTTATCTTCTTTCGTTAGTTTTTAAATTATTTCATAATTTTTTAGTTTTATCAAACTCATCTTCTATTTCTCCAAATATTTCCTCTAATAGATCTTCTATGGTAACTACTCCGGATATTTTTCCGTCTTTATTTATAACCGCAGCAATATGAATTTTCTTTTTCTGAAATTCTTTTAGAAGAGTTGTAACCCTTCTACTTTCTGAGACCAGATAAGGCGGATGGATCAAATCTAATAAATTTATACTTTTGCTTAATTTCTTTTCTAAATCTCCGATCAGGAAGTCTTTGGCGTAAACAAAACCTATGATATTATTTATATCATTCCTATAAACCGGTATCCTGGAGAGACCTTTATTATTCATTAATTTTACTGCTTCCTCTAAAGAAGCATTTTCCTCAACAGCCACCATATATTTTTGAGGTATCATTACATCCTTAATAAAAATATCATTTAAATTCAATATTTTCTCGATCATACTTTTTTCTCTTTTTTCCAATGCGCCTTCCTTCTCACCAACTTCAAAAAACAGTTTTAAATCTTTTTTGGTAAAAAAAGCATTTGCGGGCATATACTTCTTGCCAGTTATAAGTTTAATGAAAAAGTGCGATATCCAACTGAAAAATATTTCAACAGGATAAATTATGGAAGAGGCGGTTTTTATATGATATGCTATCTTGAGCGATATTTTTTGGGGGCTATTTTGGGCAATAGTTTTTGGAACTATCTCACAAAAAATTAAAATTACTAGAGTGGTGAGTAATATTGAAATAGAAATTCCTCTGTTCCCCCATATATGAGCTGCCAGAGCAGAGGAAACAGAAGAAAATATGATTACTGCTATGTTAGTTCCGATTAAAACCACTCTTAAAAATCTATCGGGCTCTTTAATTAAATTAGAGACTATTATTGCTTTTTTATCCCCCTTCTTGGCCAAATATTTAAGATGCGGTTTACTGGTAGATATAACTGCAGTCTCTGTGCCCGAAAAAAAAGCAGCAATAAGCATACAAATAAATAGTATAAAAGGACTTATTTTAATCCACCATTCTGTCAAAAACTTCTACCTCCTACATATCTTTACTTGAAATGTCACTTTTAAACTGCAGAATTTCTTTTATTATTTTTACTCTTCTAATTCTGTTTTTTACTACCTGTTCAATTATTATTTTAAGATTATGATATTTAATTTTTTCTCCCTTTTTAGGCACCCTGCCTAATAAGTCAAAAATAAAACCACCCAAGGTTTCAAAATCGTTTTCAGGTATTTCTATATTTAAAATTTCGTTAATTTCCTCAATACTTATATTCCCATCAACACGTATAGTGTTTTCTTCTATTATCTCGAATAATTTAATTTCTTTATCGTATTCATCAATTATTTCCCCTACTACTTCCTCTACCACGTCCTCCATGGTAACCAGACCCGCTGTCCCGCCATATTCATCAACGGCAATGGCAATTTGAATTCTGTCTTTCTGAAAAATATCCAACAGTTCGTCAATTTTTTTATTTTCGGGAACAAAGTAAGCTTCCCTTATTATTTCCTTTAAATCAAACTTTTCCTTTGAAGTATACCATTGCTCGTAAATACCCAAAAGATCCTTGGCATATAATATTCCGATAATATTGTCTATAGTGTCTTCGTATACCGGGATTCTTGAATGTCCCATTTTTTTAATCAATTTTAATATTGAACCTATCTTGGTATCAGAGGAGATATAGGCCATATCTACCCGGGGGATCATTACTTCTTTTACCATAGTATCGCCAAATTCAAAGATATTTTTAATCATTTTCTTCTCTTCCTCTTCTATTACCCCCTCATCCTTACCTGCATCAATCAGAGTTATTAAATCTTCTTGGGTAATTTCTTTTTTTACTTTAAGGCTTTTTTTACCAAAAAGGTAATATAGGGCAATAATTATCATTTTAAAAAATTTTATCAGGGGAAATAAAACGAGGGAAATGATTTCTATCGGTCTGGCGACTCTTTTGGAAATTGTTTCGGCATTAGCAACAGCTAATGATTTGGGGACGATTTCCCCGAAGACAAGTATAGTAAAAATCATTATTCCGCTGGCTATACCAATACCTATATTTCCAAAAAATACTATAGCTAAGTAAGTGGCTAAAGAGGTAGCTGAAATATTTACAAACATATTCCCAATTAAAATAGAGATTAATGTCCTTTGAGGATCATCAAGAAGTCTGACAATTGATTTTACCCGCCAATTATTTCCATCTTCTTTTTGCATTTTTTTCAATTGCAATTTATTTAATGAGAAGAGAGCAGTCTCTGAACCGGAAAAAAACGCTGATAGTATTATAAAGCCTAATAAAGTGATAACTTCAAATATCAATATTATTAAATTGAGGGGGTCATCCAAAAAAAAATCACCGCTACTTTTTAAGCAACCATTTAGTATATTCTAAAATATCGACCATTTTGACTAATTAAACTAAGGTGAGGCATTTACTTTCGCTCAGTTAGATTAGGAATCTAAAGGTAAACAATAATTGAGTCTTGTAGACTCCTAATCTAACAGTTTTTAATTACAAAATTACTAAAAATTAAAATTAACCTATATATTCTTAATTACACTACACAAGTTGAGCTTTTTTCGATATTCTCATCTTCTGTAATATTATTACTCCAGCCAATAAGATAATACTCACACTATCAGTTAATAATCCAGGTGTTAATAAAGCAAGTGCGCTAATGATATGAATCTTTTCTAAATTCCTAAAATTTTACTTTTTCGACACTATATTCAAAGGAATTAAAGATTGTCCTTGCCACCTTTTTCATATTACCTGGATTACCGCTAGTGTAGTAATTTTCCTTTTTATTTTTACCAATCTTTAAAAAATGCTTCTCTTCTAATATTTTTTTCAAATCTAATACTGCATTATACGCAGGATCTACCAACCTTACCTTGGGTCCCATAATATCTGAGATTACTTTTTGCAAAAATGGATAATGCGTACAACCTAAAATCAAAGTATCTACTTGAGCGTCTTTAATAGGCTTTAAATATTCTTTTGCTGCTTGATATGTTTCAATTGTATCAAATTGACCCAATTCCACTAAAGGAGTAAACTTGGGACAAGGATTTGCAAAAATTTCTATTTTGGGACTAATTCTTTTAATTTCCTTATGATACGCCTTGCTATTTACGGTAAATTCAGTAGCTGCAAGACCTATTTTCCCATTAGTAGTAGTTGCCACAGCTGCTCTTGCTCCAGGTTCAATGACTCCAATAATAGGAATATTAAACTCCTCTTTGGCTCTTTCTAGTCCTGCTGCAGTTGCCGTATTGCAGGCAATAATACATGCTTTAATCCCTTTTTTCAAAAGGAAGTTAATTATTTGAACTACAAAATCCTCAATTTCTTCCTGTCCTTTTTGACCATAAGGTTGACGAGCATGATCTGCAAAATATTCAATATTTTCTTTCGGAAGCAATTTTTTTAATTCTTTTACTACTGAAAACCCACCTATTCCAGAATCTAAAACACCAATGGCTAATTGCTTCATGGTTCTTCTCCTTTATTTATAACTCTTTGTTCGCACATATGTCTCTCTTGCCAACAATCTAATAAGTATTCAAGGCGATAATTCGTTTTTCCTGTTTTATCCCACTCTTTTATTATTAATTCTAACTATTAAATTTTATTTTTAATGATTCTCTTGTCTTGCCTTCTTATATTTCCTCTTCATCAACTTCTACAATCATTTCTATTTCTACCGGTGTACCAAAAGGAAGTATATTTACACCAATTGCTGAACGAGCATGTCTTCCCTTTTCACCAAAAATCTCTATTAAAAGATCCGAAGCCCCATTTATTACATATGGTTGCTGATCAAATTCTGGAACACTGGCTACAAAACCCAAAAGCTTAATAACTCTTTTTACCCTATCTAAACTACCAAGATGTCCCTTAAGTATAGCTAAACAATTAATAATAGATATTTTTGCTGCTTCATAGCCTTCTTCAACAGTTAAATCTTTTCCTAATTTACCTTTATAAACCAAAATACTATCTTTTTCACTGCCTTGTCCCGAAGTATAAACCAGTTTTCCTGTTTGCACAGCAGGAATATAAGAAGCTGCAGGCTTAGGTACATCGGGAAGAATTATACCCATATCCTGTAATTTTTTTTCTACTTTTCCCATAAGACTTCTCCTTTTTCAAAACCCTATTTAAGTTTTTTTACATGGCTATACTGACTTTTTATTTTTATTTTCTTATCTTTAGGTTTTAGATTATTTTTATCTGTGCTAATTTACCAATTTTACATTTTTATTCCATGCTATTTGCTATACAGACTAATAAATCAACCTTTGAAGAAAGTTAAAGTAGAACTTCCATAGCATTAGTAAAATCTTCTTCTATGGAATTAAAGGTTCTAATAAACAAACTCCTTTTAATATTTTCCGTTAAATTAGAAACTAAATAGATTTCACTGTCAAGATGAATTTTAGCTATTCGAGATGCTTTGTAACGACCCAAAATAAAATTATTTTTAATTAAATTATACAAATTTAAACTTTCTTCGATATTCTCATTTTTTGTAAGATTATTACTCCAGCTAATAAGGCAATTCCCACACCATCAGTTAGCAAACCGGGCCTTAATAGAGCAAAAGCGCTAATGGCTAATATTACTCTTTCATGTATTTTAATATGGTCAAGGAGATATCCACCTGCAGCTGCCCCTAAGGCTAATACACCAGCCAGTGAGGTAACAATTAACACTAAGGTATGGCCTATTGTGCTATCTATAAATAACAGACCGGGATCAAGAGCGAAGAGAAAAGGAATCATAAATCCCGCTACCGCTAATCTTACGGCAATAAATCCGGTTTTCATAGAATTCCCGCCGGAAATTCCTGCTGCAGCATAAGCTGCTACCGCAACCGGCGGTGTAAGATCTGCGATTACTCCAAAGTAAAGGATAAATAGATGGGCGGCTAAAGGATTTACCCCTAAATCTACCAAAGCAGGGGCAGCCATGATGGATAGAATGATATATTTTGCAGTTGTAGGAAGTCCCATTCCCAATAAAATGGAGGCTATCATAGTGAAGAAAAGAGTTAACATTAGATTTCCTTGGCCTAACATTACCAGTCCATTGGCAATCTTTAATCCTAAACCGGTAAGAGTTACTGCTCCCACTACCATTCCCGCACAGGCACATGCTGCTGCAACGCCTAAAGCGCTCTTGGCACCCTCCTCAAAGGCTTCACCTAATTTTTTTAGATTTAAACGGGTCTCAGATTTTACCATACTTATAGCCAAGCTCATTACAATGGCCCAAAAAGCGGAGAACAAGGGAGTATAACCTCTTACTAATAAATATACTAAACCAATTATAGGGATAAGTAAATGACCTCTAGCTTTCATTACTTTACCTAATTTAGGAAGCTGCTCCTTAGGAAGACCTTTTAACCCGTATTTACAAGCTTCCAGGTGGACCATTGTTCCTACGGCAATGTAATATATTACAGCTGGAATAGCAGCTGCTGCAGCAATTTTAATATAAGGAATCCCTAAAAATTCTGCCATGACAAAGGCAGCTGCTCCCATTACCGGGGGCAGTATCTGCCCACCGGTAGAGGCAGCAGCCTCTACTGCTCCGGCAAAATCCTTCCGATAACCTATGCTTTTCATTAATGGAATGGTAAAACTCCCAGTGGTTACTACATTGGCAACTGAACTTCCGTTGATAGACCCCATCAAACCACTGGCTATAACTGCAACCTTTGCCGGTCCTCCGATGGTATGACCGGCAACTGCCATGGCTATATCAATAAAAAATTTACCCATCCCGGTTTTATTTAAAACTGAACCGAACAAAATAAAAAGAAATACGAAAGAAGAAGACACTCCTAAAGGGATGCCGAATATCCCTTCCGTTCCGCCATATAGATGCTCTATTATTCTTTCCAAAGAGTACCCTCGATGAGCGAAAAATCCTGGCATAATCTGCCCGAAATAAGAATACAGTAAAAATACAATGACTACTATGGGAAGAGCTGAGCCGATAATTCTTCGGGTTGCCTCTAAAACTAATATAATAGTCAGACCGCCTATAATTAAATCAAGCGTAGTAGGTAAACCGGAGCGTATTACCATAGCATCGTAAAATAGCACTAAATAATAACATACACCTGTTCCCAATACAGCCAGAATCAAGTCCAGAAAAGGTATTTTATCTCTATTTTTTTCAAAACTTTTCTTACTGCTGGGGTAAATAAGAAATGCTAAACACAAAGTAAAAGCCAGATGTACTGCCCTTTGTTTTAAAGCTAAAAGCAAACCGAATCCTCCGGTGTAAAATTGGAAAGCCGAAAAAGATATGGCAATAATAGAAATAATTATAGCCATAATTCCCAAAGGATTTCTTACTCTCGATTCAGAATCATATTGTTCCATAAGCTTTTGAACATCAATTTCTTTATTTTCATGCTTAATATCTTTATCCATTTACAGGCCTCCTCCCAATAAATAATTAAGTAGATTATTTTTACCAATTTTAATAGTTAATAATTTGTCCCCTACTGATGAAGATAAATCAATTTCTTTATTTTTGAAATAAAAAATATTTTCTGTTATCGACCCAATTCTATAATAAAATGGGCTGTATATAATTCTGTACATATTTTTTATTTTAAACTTACCATCTTCCTCAATAAATATTTCTCCATCAAATGGAGCATAGGGAAGCCCGGCTCCATGATCAAGAAAATCAGTTTCAATTAATATAATTTTATAATCTTTATTGATGATAAATATTTCCCATACGGGAGTTAGGGCTACAGAGTGAGTATATTTTAGAGTAAATTTATCCCCGGGTTGAACCTTCTGTTTGAAAATTATTTCTCCACCAGAAAAAGACCTGAGTTCCAGGGTATATAACGGAATAAAAAATAACATTATAATAACAATTATGGTAATAAGCAATAAAAAGGATGTAATATATTTATTCTTTAACATATAAATTGATTCCGGGTACCATAGAATAATATTCTTATTTTATGGTACCCGGATTTTATTTTCCTAACCTTATTTAATCAAGCCGACTTCTTTGTAATACAATTCTGCGCCTGGATGAAGAGGTACTCCCATACCGCCAAGAGCAGTTTCCAAAGTAATATTTTTACCTTGAGAATGTACTTTTTCTAATACATCACGATGCTCCCATAATGCCTTGGTCATTTTGTAGACTAAGGTAGGTGATAGTTTAGCATCACAGATCCATAAAGCGGGTGTAGCAAGAGCTGGAACATCTTTATCTACGCCTTTATACAGTCCGCCAGGGATAACTGTAGCTCCGTAATAAGGAATAGCTTCTACTAATTCTTTCATCTTTTCTGCACTGATAGGAACCAGGACCATGTCTCTCTTGGTTGCTATATCAATAATACTGGAAGTAGGGAATCCAGCAGTGGTAAACCCAGCATCTATCTGCCCGTCGACTAAACGCTGGGCAACTTCATTAAAGTCAATAAAATCTGCTTTTATATCATCAAAAGTAATTCCATGAGCTTTTAAAATTATTTCAGCATCAGCAGCAGTTCCGCTGTTAGGTGCACCAACTCCCACTTTCTTTCCTTTGAGGTCTTCTATAGTTTTGATTCCGGAGGCTTTAGTAGCAATTATATGAATAGTTTCCGGATATAAAGAGGCAATACCTCTTAAATTAGTGAGGATAGGCTCATTTACATATATTCCTGTCCCAGTATAACTCCAATAGGTAACATTAGCCTGGGAAAAAGCAGTTTCAATTTGACCTCTACTTATTAAGTTACAGTTTGCTCTAGAAGCGTTTCCAGTTTGGGCAGTCACGATTAATCCTTCGACATTATTAGAAAGCATCTGAGCTAATGCTCCACCCAAAGGATAATAGGTTCCGCCGGTTCCGCCGGTAGCAATAGCTACAAATTGTCTTTCAGCAGCAATCCCAAAACTAAGCATTCCTATTACTAAACTAATTGCTAATACTAAAACTAATATTGTCTTATTTTTTAACATTAATAGATTCTCCTTTAATTTTTTAAAATAAAATTTTATTTACTAACCAAAAGCAAATGGTTTTAAGTTTTGTTCCTCACCCCCCTCTTTTTTTATCTCTTCTTGTTCGACAAATCTATGTCTAGTAATTTTTATTATTTATTTACTCTTTACGCTAAAATAACCTAAAAAAAGTAAATAAATACAATAATCAATTTAATTATATAAAACATGGAACTGCAAAGCAAATATTTTCAAGATTTCGCTCTCTTTTTCTCGCATAATTTTATAATCTTTGTCTTTTTCGTGATCATAACCGGTTAAGTGTAACAAGCCATGAATCAGTAATACCGTTAGTTCTTTTTCAATACTATGATTTAAGGCATCTGCCTGCCTTTGGGCAGTCTCCGCAGAGATAATTATATCTCCTAAAAGTTTATCACTCTCTACCTCCGGAGATTTAACAATCCCCTCCTGCAAACTAAAAGATAAAACATCGGTTGGTTTATCAATCCCTCGATATTTACTATTCAATGATCTTATAAATTTATCATCAGTAAACAAAATACTAACTTCGGTTTTCTCATCAATCCTCAGATGCTGCAGAACTTTTTTGACTACCTCTCTTGTCTTCCGCTGATTTATTTTTATTATTTTTTGTTGATTTTTTATCAGAATTTCCATTCTTTTTTTTCTCTTCTTTTATTTTTTTTATTAAATCATCATCGGGATATTCCACCCGAGTGTGAAACATTCCGGTAAGTATCCGGGAAAAACTATCTCCAATTTTATCCAAGTCTTTCAGGGTCAAGTCACATTCTTCCAACTGACCATTTTCTAAATTCTTCTGGATAATTTCTTTCACCAGGGTTTTTATTCTGGTTGCCGTAGGATTAGTTAAACTTCTGGTTGCCGCTTCTAATGAATCAGCCAATAAAATAATTCCCGTTTCTTTAGTCTGGGGTTTTGGTCCGGAATAACGGTAATTCTCTTCAGCAACTGCATCATTAGCTAATCCATTCTCTTTTAAAGCCCTATGGAAGAAATAGGTAATCAAGTTGGTTCCGTGATGTTGGGAGATTATATCAGTTATATCCTTGGGGAGTTTATTTTTTTTCGCCAATTCTATTCCTTCTTTAACATGAGAAGCAATTACTAAAGCGCTTAAGCTGGGCTCCATCTCATCATGAATATTTTTATATGCCTCTTGATTCTCAGTAAAGAAATATGGTCTTTTTATTTTACCTATATCATGATAAATAGCACCAACCCGGGCCAGTAACCCATTACCCCCAATCTCTTCAGCAGCGGTCTCGGATAGATTGCCCACAACTATACTATGATGGTAGGTACCGGGTGCTTCCAATATCATCTTTTTTAGCAAAGGCTGGTTAGGATTAGATAATTCCATCAGTTTAAAAGAGGTGGTGATATCAAAATAGCTTTCCAAGAAAGGTAAAATTCCGATAGTTAAAATAACTGCTAAAAAACCATTTAGTACACCCAAGAAATTGTTTTGCAGAATTAAGTAATACTCCTCATTATTGATTAAACCCAATGCTGATATGGCAATTATATTAACTCCGGCAATCAGCAGTCCTGCCCGTGTCAGGCTTGACCTTTGAGTGGCTTTTTGAATACTATATATAGCTACAATCCCGCTAATTATCGAAACTAAAATATAATTTAATCCGCCTCCCGGAATAAAACCTATTAATAAGCTTAATATAACAGTAAGCAATATGGCAATATTGGGGCTAAAAGATAAAGCAATTAACATTGAGGAAGAAGCCATGGGTATTAAATATCCTGATACTTGACCAAATATTTTAGCAAGCAAAACAATAAAAATAGAAATAATGCTCAAAAGTATTAATTTATTTATATTTTCATAAATATCGGGATAAAAGTAATTTAAATAAAAGAAGAATACTGAAAGAAAGAGCGCAGTAATCATAATTATTCCTATAATGTTGGAAAAATTTATCCTGGGATTTTTCAAACCTAAAGCATTAAGAATAGCAATGTCTTCCGAAGTAACTACTTCTCCTTTTCTTATAATTATCTGTCCTTTTTGAATAGTGTTTTTAATATTGCCAACTGAAGATATGGCTTCCTGGCGCCTTTTTTCGGTATCTTCTTCGTTCAGGAATAAACTTGGTAGAAGTAAAGAGGTAGCAATCTCGCTGGCTATCAGGGCATCATGGTGATCAAGGGAAATTTCACTAATCTCCCTAATTAATTGTTTTTCAGCATTTCCTAAATCATCTTTTTTTATTCCTTGTTCCATGATTTTTCTCATGGAACTCTTAATATCTACCCGTATTTTTTCTAAAGATAAATTATCCAGTTGAAGGCAACCTGCTATAACTTCTTCATTGATATATAATCTCAAATTATTGTTTATTTCTTTAGCCATTTCATTCAATTCGTCATCTTTTAATCTTGTGTTCGTATCAATTATATTAGTGATAGCATCCTGGGATGAATCATTTATTTTCTCTTTATATTCTTTTATTTTTGAAAATAGAGAGTCTATCTGTTTTTCAACATTTTCGATATTTGCCAAATTTAAATCATACACTTCTTTTATCGACTTGGAAGCCTTTTCTTTTAAATTTTGCGTGGCTTCTAAATCCACAAATTCAAAATCCCCCGGAGACAGAATATCTTTAGAGCAGATTTGTCCTTCCTTCAAGAGAATTTTATCCGGAAAAATATTAATAGAAAGAACGAGGGTAATAGCAACCAATAGAATAAAAAATATAGATATTTTTTGTAATATATTTTTATTAGTCCATTTTTTCTTTTGTATATTTTTGTCTGTCATTTTATCTCTACTTATCCATTTATTCCATTTTTCAGATAATTTCATTAGGTCAGATCACTCCCTTCCCCCGATTCCGTAAATCTTCCCTTTCGTAAGCGCGGATAATTTCCTGAACCAATCTATGCCTTACCACATCCTGACTATTAAGATATACAAATTCAATACCTTTTATTTTTTCAAGTATTTTTGCTGCTCTTACTAATCCGGACTGTTCTTTCTGAGGTAAATCTATCTGGGTGATATCTCCATTAATTATAACTTTGGAACCAAAACCAAAGCGGGTTAAAAACATCTTCATCTGACCTAAAGTAGTATTTTGAGCATCGTCCAGGATAATAAAGGAATTATTCAGAGTTCTTCCTCTCATATAAGCCAAGGGAGCTATCTCTATTATTTCTTTTTCCATATACTTTTGGAATTTTTCAGAAGGCATCATTTCGTACATTGCATCATATAGAGGCCGAAAATAAGGATCTATCTTTTCCAATAAATCTCCGGGCAAATAACCTAAGCTTTCCCCAGCTTCTACCGCTGGTCTGACTAAAATTATTCTGTCTATTTCCTCATTTTTTAAAGCAGATAGAGCTATGGCTACCGCCAAGTAGGTTTTTCCAGTACCTGCGGGTCCGATTGCAAAAACAATATCATTTTTTTTAACGGCATCAATATATTTCTGTTGACCTAAAGTTTTTGGCCTGATCTCTTTATCTTTTTTGAAAACTTGAATTACATCTTTGTATAACAATTTCCAATCTACGGGCTGTTCATTTTTAGACATTTCAACATGATATTTTACTTGAGCCATAGAAAGTGAATGCCCTTCTCTAATCAAGGAAAGAAGTTCTTCGATTATTTTTACAGCCTTTTCTGTTTCGCGTTTTATCCCGGAAATAACTAACTTGCTGTCATTTTGAGATGATATTTTTATCAAAAAATGCTGGTTGATAAACTTTATATTTTCATCAAATTGCCCGAAAAGTTCTCTCAGCTCTTCTTTATTATTAATTAATATATTTTTGCTTATTATATTATCATTCTTTTCTATAACATTTACCTGCTTTCGTAAAATATAGTAAAGGAACTAAAAGTGTAAAATGCAAAGCGCAAAACCAAAACTCAAAACTAAAAACGAAGAAAAAGATTTTGAATTTTGAATTATGGTTTTTCGTTTTTCGCTTTAAATTTTTAGTTATGTACTAATTCATCTCAAACTTTTATATCTATGAAAATTAAAAGGTCTTAGAGCTCTGGGCAAAGCAATTATCTCAGAAAATATTATTCCGTTAATCAATATATTATCAGACAAATATACTCCTAATCCACTTTCCTGATCAGATATAATTTTTTCTCTGTTTTCAACTGCCAGTTTATCTGTTAAAATTTCTTTATCTTTATTCTGATAATATTCTTTAACCTCGTCATCTATAATAATTTTATCTTTTTTTTCTATACTATCAACTTGTTTTAGGTTAGTCTTATCCTCAATGGGGTTATCTTCTTCTTTCCGCATGAAGCTATAAGATCTTTTTTTCTTATTTCCAATTCGGCTTAAAAAACTGATTATAATATAGAAAATAAATATATATAAAACTAATGACATTATTTATTCTATCCTTTTTAAATAAAATAATATGATCTTACTTATTTTCTTTCTTCTTTGAGGTTTCAGAAATACTATCCCGCATAGAAGTATCAGCTGCAATATTTTTCAAATTATAATAATCCATTACTCCTAATTTTCCAGTTCTTAGCGCTTCTGCCATAGCC
>Ga0265593_1000620_pt1 | contig 18618 bp, 14 predicted proteins | sample saktaG_8_FD_190136 | JGI IMG/M metagenome (GOLD analysis project Ga0265593, IMG submission 190136) | Saline water microbial communities from Sakinaw Lake, British Columbia, Canada - sak_2011_5_24_36m | ecosystem: Environmental > Aquatic > Non-marine Saline and Alkaline > Saline ...
TTGTTTAATTGAAGCTCCGGGGACAAAAGTAGTGGTCTTCTATGGCGCAAAAGAAAAAGAGCTTATTAACGGTTTCAGAAGTCTAGCCGTTAATAAAGTTTATATTCAAGATCCTTTGCCTTTGAGGGAATTTGCCGCCATGTTAAGTTTGCTGGATCTCTTTATCTGCAATGATACCGGTGTTCTACATGTTGCAGCGGCTGTGGGCACAAAAACTCTTGCTATTTTCGGGCCCACTGACCCAAAACAATGGAATCCGCTAGGTCCTTCTCATCATTGGTTCAAAAAGAACGATGAAAGTGTCTTTTCAATAACTCCGGAAGAAATACTGGCTAAAATGAAGGAAATACTCTGAAAGCTCAACTGCAGAAAAACATAAAATCTCTTGAAAAAAAATCCAAAAAGTGATATAATTACGACACTCGTGTTTGTGTTTATCTCAAAAGAAAACACTATATATAGTGTTTTATTGCAAAAACAGGGCAGAAGTCCTGTAAAATATTTAGAGGAGGAAGTAAATGGCTGCTTATGAAGTAGGGAACTATGAATTCAAACTGGAACAATTTTTCACAAGAAAGATATTTGATGCTATAACTGATGTAAGAGTTGATTCGCCTGAAGTCATTGTTAAGGAAGCAAAAGCAAGGAAAAAAAGAAAGAAGATAACAAAAGACGGCAAACTCACTATTTTGGCAGCCGATCATCCCGGGCGGATGGTGAACAAAAACGGCGATGATCCTATAGCGATGTCGGATAGATACCAGTATCTGGGTAGAGTTCTTAGAGTTATTACACATCAAGAATTCGACGGAATAATGGCTACCACGGATGTAATAGAAGATCTTTTTATTGTTAATTACCTGGTAAAGAAAAACGGGGGCCCTTCCTTCCTGGATGAAAAAGTGATGCTGGGTTCTATGAACCGCGGCGGTCTAGCAGGAACGAAATTTGAAATGGATGATACTTTTACCTGCTTTTCTTCAGAATCACTCCGTTTGCTTAATATGGACGGGGCAAAAACCATGCTTCGCCTTGATCCGACCAGTTACGACTCTGCAAAAACACTTCTTTATTGCGCCAACATGATAAGCGAGCTTAATAAATATGAAATGCCGACTTTCTTGGAACCTCTTTTTGTCACCTCGGATGGCTATAAAGTCCAGAAATCACTGACAGAAATGGTAAAAATAATCGGTGTTGCTTCTGCGCTTGGCGATTCTACACGGAACCTGTGGCTTAAAATACCTTATGGCGAGAATTATGAAAAGATTGTCAGGGCAACCACTCTTCCGCTTCTTATGCTGGGAGGGGAGTCAAAAGGTGATCCTACCGGTACGATAGGTGAATTTGAAACCGGTATGAAAGCAGGCAAAAATGTAAGAGGCGCCCTGGTGGGAAGAAATATATTATTCCCAGGAAAAGAAGATCCTCTTGCGGCAGCGCTTGCCGTAAATAAAGTCATTCATAACGGGTTTAGTAAGGAACAGGCTATTGATTTCTTGATGAAGAACCGCGATACAAACATGGACGCTCTTACAAAATACATTAAGTAAAAAAAAGGTTGAACATCTGAAAGGTAATTCAAGAAAATATTTCTACCGGCAATTCCACCGTAAAAAGGGGAATTGCCGTGAATACTATTATCTTCAGATTATTTCAGGAGGAGAAGTTTATGGTTTTGAAGGGTAATGCATTATTTGCACAATCAGGGGGGCCTACTGCAGTAATAAATAGCAGTATCTCCGGCGCAATACAGGAAGCGGCAAAACATAATGAAATAACCGCAATGTACGGCTCTATCAATGGAATTTTGGGTGTCCTAAATGAAAACATGATAGACCTGAATAAAGAAAGCAAAAGGAATATTGAACTTCTGCGCGTCACACCTTCCTCGGCGCTGGGTTCTTCAAGACATAAACTTAAAAATGAAGAAGATTTTGAGAAGCTTCTAAAAGTCCTGCAAGCCCACGATATCCGTTATTTCTTCGTAGCCGGCGGAAATGATTCAATGGATACGGCCAACAAGGTTCACAAACTTGCGGTTTCAAAAAAGTACGAACTAAGAGTTATGGGACTTCCCAAAACGGTTGATAACGATCTTGCCGTTACGGATCATTGCCCGGGTTACGGGTCAGTTTCCAGATGGCTGGCTATGGCTGTAAGAGACGCCGGACTGGATACAGAGGCAATCTATACTTCCGATACCATTAAAGTCATCGAAACCATGGGTAGGAATGCGGGCTGGATTACAGCCTCAACTGCCCTGGCTAAACAGAAAGAAAACGACGCTCCACATATAATTCTTTTACCGGAGATTCCTTTCAACCAGGATAAATTTCTATCAGCCCTGGACAAAATTTATAAAAAACTCGGCTATGCCGTAATAACCTGTTGCGAAGGTTTAAAAGATGAAAAGGGTGAGTACTTGACCTCTTCAAAGAGATCTATTGACACGGATAAATTCGGACATAAACAGCTGGGTGGGGTAGGCGAGACACTTGTTTCCATCATAGCTGAAAATTTAAAAATAAAAGCACGCTGTGACAAACCGGGCACGATACAAAGAGTATCCGGAATGGCCCAATCAAAAGTAGACCAGGAAGAAGCTTTTATCTCCGGCGCTATGGCTGTTAAGCACGGGATTGAAGGCAAGAGCGGGCTGATGGTAACTCTGGTAAGAGACTCGGAAAATCCTTATAAATGTTCCACCGGGGTTTCAGATCTGGATAATATTGCGAATAAAGAGCGGAAAGTACCGGCTGAGTTTATCAGCGCCGACGGGATGTATGTTACTGAAAAGTTTCTTAAATATGCGACACCTCTTATCGGCGGACCGTTGCCTGAATACGCAAGATTGGAAAAGAATTTTATTCCCAAAAAACTTAAATAAAAGCGTCGGAGGATCTTATGAAAGAATTATGGCACGGATATGTGGACATCGGGCTCATTCACTCAATGGCTTACCCCGCAACCGGGAAAGGCGACGGTCCTTATGCTGAAACCCTGAGAAATATTTCTAATGACTTGTTCTTTGGGGCCGTGGAGATTAGAAGACCCGCAGACGCTCAAACCAAAGAAAAAGCAAAAAAAGTAACGGAAGTTTCCGGGATTAGGGTTGTTTTGGCCGGTCAGCCTCCTTTGCTCGGCGGCAAACTTAACTTAAATGCCGAAAATAACGAAGAAAGAAAGAAGGCAATAGAAGATGTAAAGAAAAGTATTGATGATGCTGTTTATTTTAACGCGGAAAAAGTTATAGTGCTTTCCGGACCGCATCCGGGCGCTGAAAAAAAAGAGACCGCCTTAAAACTTTTAATAGAATCTTTAAAGGAACTTTCTGCCTATGCTAAGGAGAAAAGTAAAATATTTTCTCTCGAAACTTTTGACGATACTATTGACAAAAAATGTTTGATAGGTGTTTCTGAAGATTCAGTTAAACTTGCCGAGGAAGTTAAAAAAACTTACAGTAATTTTGGTCTGACAATAGACCTTTCGCATTTACCTCTCTTGAATGAAAAATCAGAATATGCTTTAGAGACCGTTAAGTCCTGTTTGAATCACGTGCATGTGGGCAACTGCTATATGAAAGATAAAACGAATCCGGCTTATGGCGATGTACATCCCAGGTTTGGTTATCCGGGCAGTGAAAATGGTGCAGCGGAACTTGCAGAATTTTTAAGAGCGTTGTTCAAAATAGGCTATCTAAAAAACACAATGAGCGCAAAACCTCCTATAGTTTCTTTTGAAGTAAAACCTGTGGGAGATGAAGATCCGGAAGCGGTTATAGCCAGTGCAAAACGTACCTGGAAAGCCGCCTGGGCTTTGGTCTAAGGGGGACTGATGTATCAAGGTAAAAATGAAAGCCCGGATATAAAAGCACTTGAAGCGCATACTCTCAGTATTAGAAAAGGCATTCTGCTTTCATTAAACGCGGCCGGGTCCGGACATCCGGGCGGGTCGCTCTCCATGGTGGAATTTATTACAGCGCTTTATTTTGCCGAGTTGAGGCATGACCCTAAAGACCCGAAATGGAGCAAGAGGGATAGAGTTTTTCTTTCTAAAGGACATGCCGCTCCCGGACTTTATTCCGTGCTCGCAGAAGCCGGTTATTTCCCCAAAGAAGAGTTATTAACGCTGAGAAAACTTCATAGCAATCTTCAGGGGCATCCCCACAGTGAAAAAACTCCCGGTATAGAAATGTCTTCCGGCTCGCTGGGGCAGGGACTCGGCGCCGCCAACGGTGCAGCTCTTGGACTCAGGCTGGATAATAGTGATTCCCGGGTTTTTTGCATACTTGGAGACGGTGAGCTTCAGGAAGGTTCAATCTGGGAAGCAATAATGACTTCGGCCCATAGAAAACTGGATAATCTTGTCGCTTGGGTGGATTACAATAACTTACAAATTGACGGTCAGGTGGAAGATGTTAAAGGTATTGCCCCTTTAGCACAAAAATTTAAAGCTTTTAACTGGAATGTTATAGAGGTTGACGGACATTCAATAGAAGCGCATCTAAAGGCCTTTAAAGAAGCAAGAGCAACCAAAGGAAAACCAACCGTCTTGATAGCAAAAACTATTAAAGGCAAAGGTGTCTGTTTTATGGAAAATAAAGCAGAATGGCACGGTGTAGCGCCGAATAATGAACAACTCGAAGCCGCCTTGAAGGATCTTTGCATTGTGAATGGACCTTCAAAACAGCAGGTTGAAAACGCAGATGCATAAAATAATCCCGATAAAATCGGGTTTCTCACAAAATGAGATAAATATTCCTAAAATGCCGCCTACAAGGCGCTATTAAGGAAAGAAAAAAGGAGGAATTAAAATGGTTGGAAGTCTGGTAACTAAGCTTGGCCAGATGGCAATGAGCGTAAGCGAAGCCAATCTTGTATTGCCTGTATTCGGCAACGACGAGAACTTCGTACTTAAACTCGTTTTCTGGTCAGCGGTGATCGCTATATTTTATGGCGCTTACCTCGCAATAAAAGTCTGGAGAATGGACCCGGGTCCTAAAGCCATGACAGATGTTGCTGCGGCTATTGAAGAAGGTTCAATGGCTTATTTAAGACAGCAGATGAAGATAATGATTTGGTTCATTGCTATAGTAACGGTGGGTTTGTACCTGATGTATTACTACGGTACATTTAAAGCCCTTGAGGAAGCCGAAAGATTTAAATTCTCGGCCGGTATCGCCTTGGCTTTTGTTGCAGGCGTTGCCTGTTCCTACGGTGCGGGTTTTGTTGGTATGAAACTCGCAGTAAAAGGAAATGTAAGAACGGCTAATGCTGCTCTTACAAGCTTTTCAAAAGCCTTGAGAGTGTCTTTTGATGCCGGCGCAGTTTCCGGTATGTTCACCGTGGGTTTTGGTCTTCTCGGTGCGACTATAATATTCTGGATATTTAAACAGGATGCCATGAAGGTTTTGATAGGCTTCGGCTTCGGCGGTTCTCTGGCTGCTCTTTTCATGAGGGTAGGCGGAGGTATCTACACAAAAGCTGCTGATGTCGGTGCGGATCTTGTCGGTAAAGTAGAAGCAGGTATTCCGGAAGATGATCCCCGGAACGCGGCAACTATTGCGGACAATGTTGGTGACAATGTAGGCGACTGCGCAGGTATGGCAGCGGATATGTTTGAATCTTATGAAGTTACTCTGGTTGCTGCAATAATTCTGGCAGCTTCCACACTTCTTGATCCGGTTTTTGTAAAAAATAACGGCGGCACTGTTGATCTAGCCGGTAAAGTAGCATTAAAATTTATTATGTTCGCGCTTTTGATCAGAGCACTGGGTGTATTTACTTCTATAATAGGCACCTGGTTTGTTAAAGGCGATGACAAAGCAAAAGTATTTGATCCCATGAAACCTATCGTGAAAGGCTATGTAGTTTCAGCAGTCCTTTCGATAATAGGCTTTTTTGTGATATCTTTTATAATGTTCTTTACAGACGGTACCTGGTTGTGGCTTAAGTTCTCTCTTATTACCTCGATTGGTATACTGCTTGCAGTTGCCACTTTGATACTTACCAATATATTTACCCACCCTGATAAAAGGGCGGTCACGGAAACTGCGCTGGCCACGAAAACAGGGCCTGCAACACTGATTTTAAACGGTTTAGCGGAAGGTATGGAATCTTCAGTCTGGGCTATCCTGCTTATCTGCGGCACTATCGTATCTTCGCTGCTTATTTTTAAGGGCGACGTAGGTATGGCTTCTTTCGGTGTAGCTTTATCCGGACTTGGTCTTCTTGCAACTACGGGTTTTGTTCTTGCAATGGACACCTTTGGTCCTATTACGGATAATGCTCACGGGATATTCGAAATGTCCAAGATCAAAGCCAAAAAAGCTTCTGAAACTCTGGCCTGGATGGATGCAATCGGAAATACAACAAAGGCGCTTACAAAAGGTCTGGCAATCGCAACGGCAGTTATTGCCGCTACCGCACTTTTCAGATCCTATATTGATGAAGCCGGACTTGTGGCGCTTGGCATTCAGATAAATATGCCTGAGATTTTTGTAGGCTTGATGATCGGTGCTGCGGTGCCTATGCTGTTCTCTTCTTTTGCTTTAAAAGCTGTAGGAAGAGCGGCTTCACTTGTCGTTCAGGAAGTCAGAAGACAGTTTAAGTTACATCCGGGAATTATGAAAGGCGAAGAGTTACCGGAATACGGTCCTTGTGTTGCCATTGTTACCGAAGCCGCACAGAGAGAATTGGTCGGCCCCGGAATACTTGCAGTAGCTACGCCTGTACTGGTTGCCTTCACTCTGGGCGTCGGAGCACTTGGCGGTTATCTCGTTGGTACCATCGTAATGGGACAATTGCTTGCTGTGTTTATGTCAAATACCGGCGGGCTTTGGGATAATGCGAAAAAGAAAATTGAAGACGGTTTTATGGGCGGTAAAGGAACAGATAATCATAAGGCCTCAGTTATAGGCGATACTGTCGGCGATCCGTTCAAGGATACAGCAGGTCCGGCTATCAATCCTATGATTAAAGTTATGAACCTGGTAGCGATCATCCTTGCTCCTATTGTTTCTAAAGGAAATGTATTGATCGTTAAACCTACCCTAGGAAATGTTACTATCGCTGTTGTATGTATAGCAGCTCTATCCTATGCGTTCATTGCTAATAGAAAAGGTTCATTACTAAATACAGAAATGGGAAAAACAAAAAAGAAATCCAAAAAGAAATAAAATAAAAATTAATGTAACCGTGAACCATTAATACTTCAGGTTCACGGTTATATTGATGGAATAAATGAGAAATTTATTTCATCAATATAACCGAATAATAAAGGAGCTCGAGATGACGGTTAAAAGTATTGACGTAACAATAGTCGGCGGGGGAATGATTACGGCGGTTCAAATTCTTCCTTCTATATATCAACTACAGCGTAAAGGGTTGGTAGGTAAAATAAATATAGTCGCTTTAAACGGCGCGCCTCTTAAAATGCTCGGGGAAAATGATATGCTCCGCAAATCCTTTCCGGGACAAAACTTTAATTCTTACCCGGATTTCAAAAAAGGCGATCTTACAAATAATTATCCTGAGCTCTATAAAGAAGTAATAAAGAAAATGAAGCCCGGCAATCTTGTTTTTGTTGCTATGCCTGATCAACTGCATTATGTAGTGGTCAAAGAGGCCTTAAAAAACAACCAGCATATTTGCAGCGTAAAGCCGCTGGTACTAAAATATAAAGAAGCAAAAGAGATAGAAGAAGAGGCTCTTGCTAAAGGCCTATTTGTTGGAATTGAATATCACAAAAGATTTGATGACAGGGGTTTGATCGCCCGGCGTAGATATCAAAACGGTGAGTTTGGTGAGTTCAAGATAGGTCAAGCACATCTAATTGAACCCTGGTACTACAGACATTCAAATTTCCAAAACTGGTGTACTCTTAAAAATTCTGACGCCTTTTCTTATGTGGCCTGCCATTATATTGACCTGGTGGCCTTTATTACAGGGTTGCTGCCTGTAGAGGTTTCTGTTTACGGCATTCCTGAAAAATATCCTAACGGTAACGACGGTTTTCTCTGGACGGACGGCAGGGTTATCTGGAACAACGGAGCCTGTTTGAATGTAGTGAACGGCTTTGGTTATCCCGATCAGGGTCCGGGAGGCAATACTCAGGGTATGGTGCTGCATACCCAGGGCAAGGATATGGCTGGTATGATCTCACACTCGGATCAATTCAGAGGGGTAAAGCATTCGGTTCTTACGAAAGGTACAGAGCCTGACGATAAATTATATTATGAAACCAACCCTGACTACTTTCAGATGGTATATCGCGGCGGAAAAGGCTTTGAGCCGGTCGGTTACGGTTTTAGGTCCATAGAAGCAAATATTTTATCCGCTCTCAGGGTAAAAGGCAGCGCGGGCCTGGTCGGAAAGAAAAAAACTATTAAACTTATTGACGTCGAAGGTGTTGTAGCTACCCCTGCAAACAGTTATTACAATGAACTTGTAATGGAGGCTGGGCGCCTCTCAATAACCAACGGGGGCAAGCCCGTGGTTATAGAGTATGGCGAGGAACCGAAAGTCAGATTTAAACTTGACTCGGAATATAAAAAAAACTCCTAACATGCAAAAATACGATTACACAAAATATAGATTTAAACCCAAAGCAGAAATTCTTGCTCTTCTTGACGGGTATAAAAAAATATATATTATTTCCTGCAACAAATGTTTTAATGAGCTCACCACAGACGCTGAACCGGAAATTGCCGAATTAACTCAAATACTCAATGAAGGCGGAAAAACAACCGCCGGCTTCATGCCTGTGGACTTTCTTTGCAATAAGTTCCTTACTGAAAAAACAATCCTAAATATAAAAAAAGATATCGCTGCCGCTGATGCCGTTGCTGTAATTTCTTGCGGAATTGGCACTCAAACAGTTGCCGGGGAATTAAATGTTCCTGTGCTGACCGTTTGTGATTCTTTAGATCAAGGCGGTCAACATGGTATCTCACTGGGACTGCAAAAATGCGGGGCTTGCGGGGAATGTTATTTAAGTCTTACCGGCGGAATCTGCCCTGTTGTAAATTGCAGCAAAGAATTGATAAACGGCGCTTGCGGCGGGGCCAAGCAGGGTAAATGTGAGGTTTCAAAAGATAAGGACTGCGCTTGGGAAAATATATTTAACCGTCTGACATTACAAGGCCGGCAGGACCTCCTGCTGAGTCAGCCGCCTAAAATCAGAAATTACAATTTAAACAGCGCTGAAATAATTGAAAACTATGTGAAAAATATTCAAGCCAAAAGGAACGAAGGTTTCTACGGCGGCATTTACCCGGAAGAGAACAAAGAGCTCACCTCCGGAAAAGCTATTCAGAAGATCAAATATCCGGAAACTGTCTGCATTCCCATGCTCCAAAATGCTGGCGCAACATGCGAACCGCTGGTAAAACCCGGAGACAAAGTAAAAGCAGGTCAAAAAATAGGGGAAGCAAAAGCCAATATTTCGGCAGTTGTGCATTCAAGTGTTTCCGGAGAAGTTATCTCAGTGGAACAGCGCAGACATCCTTTAATGCCTTTTAGTGTGTTAAGCGTAATTATAAAAAGTGATAATAAATTAGAGCTTGACCCTTCGGTAAAATCAAAAGGCAGCCTTGAAAGTTGCAGTAAGGATGATATATTACTTGCCGTAAAAAATGCAGGGATAGTCGGTATGGGCGGAGCTCAATTTCCCACACACATTAAACTCGCCTCAAGCAAACCTCTTGATACTGTTTTACTTAACGGCTGTGAGTGTGAACCCATGTTGAATACTGACAACAGATTAATGTTGGAGCGCCCTGAGCAGATAATAACAGGACTTAAACTTCTTATGAAAGCGGCAGGCGTGGATAAAGGCATAATTGCCGTTGAAGACAATAAGCCGGAAGCCGCAAATATTTTAAGAGAAAAATTGGCCGCGGAAACAAAAATAAAAGTGGCTGTTGTTAAAACAAAATATCCTCAAGGTGCGGAAAGAATGCTCATCAAGAGGATCCTCGGCCGGGAAGTTCCCCGCGGAGGTTTACCATTAGATGTAGGTGTACTTGTTAACAATATTGCAACAGCAAATGCGGTCTATGAGGCGGTTTATTTAGGCCGGCCTTTAATCAGCAGGATAGTTACGATCGCCGGTTCAGGCGTTGCCAACCCCGGAAATTATGAAATCCCTATCGGCATGCTGGTTTCTGATATTGTTAAAAGTTGCGGCATAATTATTCCTGAAAACTTTGAACTAAAAATGGGCGGAGCATTAATGGGTTTTCCCCAAAGTAATTTTGAGGTTCCGGTAATTAAAGGCACAAACGGTATTGTGGTTGTACAAAAGAAAGATGTTTTAAGGGAAGAGGCCTGTATTAAATGCGGCCGCTGCGTAAATGTCTGTCCTATGGAATTAAAACCTCATAAACTTGTTTATTACGCTAAAGCCGGAAACTGGAGCCGCTCGGAACAGGAAGGTGTGATGAATTGTATTGAGTGCGGCTGTTGTGAAGATATTTGCTCCTCTAAATCCGAGATGGTGGAAATCTTTAAGAAGTCCAAGAAAATGCTCCGGGAGATGAAAATTAATGCTAATAACAGAAGTTAAGAAGAAGGAAAACATACTTCCTTTCATTAAAGGGAAGGCTTTGTTCATAGTCTGCTTGGGCTGTAAAGAAGTATATTTTCCTGAAAAAGAATATCTAATGCTGAAAGCGGAACTTAAAACCGCAGGTGTTGATATTAATAATGAAATAAAACTGGATTATTTATGTAATGAAGATTACACAAAAGATAGATTTGCGATTCATAAAAACGAAATCAACTGTGCGGAAACCGTTATTGTCTTCTCTTGCGGCGTGGGCGTTCAGGTATTTTCCGGTCTGCTCCCCGACAAAAAAGTAATACCCGGTTGCGATTCTCTTTATGTGCCGGGTTTTTCCGGCTTTACGCCATCTTCCTATGATTGCGGCCAGTGCGGGGAATGCGTAATAGGTATTACCGCAGGTATTTGTCCGGTAAAAAGCTGTTCTAAAGGATTGTTAAACGGTCAGTGCGGCGGGGCAAAAAAAGGTAAATGTGAGGTCTCTAAAAACAAAGATTGCGGCTGGGAAAAAATATTCAACAGAATGGCAGCGCTGAAAGAAAATGACGGCAAGTTGAAAAGCACAATAAAGATAAGAAATTATAATAAATAATAAAAAGTAGGGGGGATTATGCGCTTTACCGAACTTACAAAAATGGGAAGATTTGTTATTACATCTGAACTTGGACCACCCAAAGGCTTTCATATAGAAAAAGCACTGCATGAATCTGAAATTGTCTGGCCTTATGTTCATGCTATTAATGTTACCGACAATCAATCCTCAGTTATGCGTTTAGGCGGCTTGGCTGTCTGTAAGATGCTGAAAGATAAAGGCATTGAACCTGTGTTTCAGGTCACCTGCAGGGATAGAAACCGTTTGGCACTGCAGTCTGATATACTCAGCGCAGCCTTGTTTGGTATTGAAAATATGCTACTGCTTACAGGCGATCATACCACGCTGGGTGATCATAAAGATGCTAAACCTGTTTTTGATCTGGATTCAGTCTCTCTGGCTCATATGGTTAAGAAGATGGAAGAAGGAAAAGACTTAGCAGGAAATCTTTTAGACGGGGAGCCGCCCAAATTTTGCAAAGGGGCCGTTGTTTCTCCCTGTTCAGAACCGCTGGAGCCTCAGCTTTTCAAGATGGAGAAAAAAATTAAAGCCGGCATAGAATTCTTTCAAACCCAGGCGGTCTACGAAGCGGATAAATTTGAAAAATTCATGAAAAGGGTTAAGGAATTTGGAGTACCGGTTTATGTAGGTATAGTGGTGCTCAAAAGCGCCGGCATGGCCAAGTTCATGAACGAGAATGTTGCAGGGATTCATGTCCCGGAGAATTTAATAGAAGAGTTAAAAAAAGACAAGGAAAAGACTAAATCCGGCCAGACGGGCGTGGAAATAGCCGCAAGATTAATTAAAGAATTAAAACCCCTTTGCCAGGGCGCTCATATTATGCCGTTAGGCTGGGATGATAAAGTACCAAAGATACTGGAACTTTCAGGAATTAAAGCGGAGAAATAATTATGATAAACGAATATCTCGCAGTTTTTATTTTTCTGGTTATCGCTCTTGGCTTTACGGTAGCCGGACTGGTAACCGCTTTTTTGGTGAGAAGGTCAAACCCAAACTACGAAAAAGAAAGTACCTATGAATGCGGAGAAGAACCCGTAGGCGGCGCCTGGGTCCAGTTTAATATGCGTTATTACTTCTTTGCTATACTTTTTGTTATCTTTGATGTAGAAATAATCTTTCTCTATCCCTGGGCGGTTGTTTTTAAAGAACTCGGTTTATTCGCATTTATAGAAATGACTTTCTTCCTGGGTGTTCTGCTTCTGGGATTCGCTTATGCCTGGAAGAAAGGCTATTTGCAGTGGGAGTAGTTTAAGGTTCAAAAACGGATAAACATGAAAGAATAAATTGACATATTTGGATGTTATGATATAATAATACAATTAAAATTAGGAGGAAAAGTGAAAAAGTACTCCAGTCTTTTAAGAATATTTATTTTAAGTTTATTAGCGGTTCTTATACCTCTAAATACTTTTTTTGCAGAGACACCAGAAAAAAAAGATAATGTTATATTAAAGATCTGGAGTGTTCCAAGAAAAGACGTAAGATCTGCTGCCATGCGTGCGGATAGGCAGGTTTTCGAGAGATTTCTAGCTTTAAATCCTGATATTGAAGTAAAAGCAGCCTCGGGCATAACCCTTGCAAATATGGAGGCCTCGGATTCTGTTACTATGGCACTTGCAGGCGGCACCGCACCTGATGTCTTATATAGTCCCTTAAGGAAAAGCACAACTTTCATAGATGAGGGCTTGTTCTTGCCTTTGGATGAATATTTTTCTGCGGAAGAGATCAGCAAATTCCATCCTAAAATATTGCCTGCCATAAAACAAAAAGGTATTCCTGATGGTAAAGAACATTTATATCTTATCCCGAAAGGATCACCGTCTATAATGGCTTTGCAGTACAGAAAAGATGTTTTTATTAAAGCAGGTCTGGATCCGAGATATCCGCCCAAGAACTGGGATGAATTTATGGAATTCTCCAAAAAGATCTGTGATAAGGATAAAAATGTTTATGGTTGGGCAGGTCAAACAGGTAACTATGCAGCCTGGTATTTCTTTAACTTTATCTATCAAGCCGGCGGTGATATAATTGCCAAAAATGAAAAAGGCGAATGGCAGGCGATTTATAACAGCAAAGAAACTATAACAGCTTTAAAGTTCTATTCCCGTCTTTTTCATGAAAAATTTACCAAGAATGGCAAGGAATATAAGGGAGTGGTTTTTAGAGGTGCTCCTGCGGATATTTCCAGAGCAATGAGTGAAGGCAGAATTGCCATGGAATTTAATTATCTGGATGAACAAAAACTCTTTCCTCCGGGCACTAATACTGACCTGATCGAAGTAGCACCGCTTCCTGTAGGGCCCACGGGAAAAGGTGGCGGCGAGTTTAATCAAGGTATGCTGGGCATAAATTCTCAAGTCAAAGATAAAAGAGTGATAGGTGCGGCTGTTCGTTATCTTAAGTTCATGAGCAGTGATGAACCAAAAAGGATAAGTACCTCAATTCTTGTTGAAGAAGGCTTTGGGAGATTTATAAGTCCTAAATATCTTAAGAGTTTCGGATACAGTGATCTTCTGGAAGATGTAAATCCCCAGTGGGTCAAAGTAAATGAGGAAGCCTTTAAATATGCGCATCCAGAACCGTATGGAAAAAACTGCGACATGATATATTTTGAACTTGCGGGACTTCTTGATAAAATTCAGGAATCTCCGGATGTCAATATTGAAGCAGAACTGGCGGCCGCAGAAAAACACACTAATGAACAACTGTTGGGACGTCTGGATGATAAAGAAAAATCTAAAAGGACTCTAATTGTTAGCTTATTACTTTTAGTAATAGCCACAGTTCTAATTTTCTTTGGTATAAGAGCTTTTAATATCTTTAGAGAAATGTCAAAACCCACTGCCGTTAATTATCAGAAAACTACCGTCAGGAACCATATATTTGCCTGGTTGTTTATGGGGGTCGCTGTAATCACGGTTCTTCTCTGGTCATACTACCCGGTCGGGACAGGATTGTTGATGGCTTTCCAGGACTACAAAATCGCAGGCGGCTCGCAATGGATAGGTCTGGGTAATTTTATTCAGTTACTATGGCAGCCAATATTTTGGCAGGCTTTGGTTAACACCTTTGTATATGTTGCTATAACCTTAACTCTGGGTTTCTTTGCTCCAATCATTCTGGCTCTCATATTAAATGAGATACCTTTTGGTTCTCTTTTCTTTCGAATGGTATTTTATCTGCCTACCGTAACCAGCGGAATTATAGTTCTACTCCTCTGGAAACAGTTTTATGAACCTACTTCTGCGGGTCTTTTCAATAAATTACTGGCGATGATAAACATACCCAATCAGATGTGGCTTTACGATACGAAGCTGGCGATGATCTGCATAATTATCCCGAGCATATGGGGCGGAGTAGGAGCAGGCAGCATTTTTTACCTTGCTGCTCTCAAGAATGTTCCGGAGGAACTATATGAATCTTCCTCGATTGACGGGGCGGGTATCTGGGGCAAATTAATACACGTCACATATCCTACGCTAAACATGCTACTGATAATAAATTTCGTAGGTGCTTTTATCGGAGCTTTTAATGCCACTTCAAATATTTTAGTAATGACCGGGGGCGGACCTGCACATGCGACGCATGTTCTTGGTTTAGAAATATTTTACAACGCATATGTATATTTAAAATTTGGCTATGCGACCGCAATTGCCTGGATCCTTGGAAGCTTCTTGCTGGGCTTTACGGTGTTGCAGTTAAGAGTATTACGTGATGTAAGATTTACTACTGTAAATAAACTTTAGGCCGGAGGAGTTAGATGCCTATTATTGATGTTGTTGGAAGAAAAAGCTTTAAGTCAATAATGATATATATATTGCTTTATATATTATTAATAATCGGCGGCGTAACAATGGTGTATCCGTTTTTACTCATGCTTGCCGGTTCAACAACTAACGATGTTGACTATCAGGAGTATCGAATAGTACCAAAATATTATTTTGACAATGAAGCTCTTTACAGAAAGTATGTAGCAGATAAATATACTTCACCGAGTCCCAATCTGGATCTCTACAATATGAGATCTTCAGAATATTATCTGAAGTTTCAAGATATAAAAATACCTAAATCTAGCGGCATGGATGAGAATATAATAAAGGCTGATTGGGACCAATTTATGACAGAACTGCCTCTGATATACAAGGCGACAGGATTTAGATTGATAGGCCAGCTTACGGGCAGAGTTGAGCGTTTATACCGTAAGCACATAACTGCTAAATACGGGACTCTCGAGAAAATCAACAAAACATACGAGACCGAATTTGCAAATGGAACTCAGGTTAGAGCCCCGACAGAACGTCTCCTGGAAAGAGGCTTTAAATATGATGATAACCTGATGATGAATGAATATCTTGAGTTTAAGAAAAACCTGCCGAATAAATATATGTACCCGGTCTTAATTGAAGGTAACTATCAAGTAGTTTTAACCCGTAAATATAATAAGATCAATGCCTTTAATGAAAAATACAACACTAAATTCGATAATTTTAATCAAATATTACTGCCCGAAACTATTGACGGCACTAAATTCAAAGAAGACTGGGAAATATTTGTAAAAACCAGAGTACCGTTGATCTATCTAACGCTTGATGCTCGTTCCGACTCTTATTATCAGAAGTTTTTGGAAAATAAATATAAGAAAATTGATAGATTAAACATTGTTTATTTTCCCGGGAAAGCCAAAGAAGGTTATAAAACATTTAAACAGTTGAGAATTCAACGTAACTATGAAAATGAAACTAACAATAAGATATTTACTGATATTCTGGAGATGATAAAGGACAAAGACACTGCGTTTCCTGCAGCCTATTTAAAAGTAAAAACTACGGAAATAAAGTTTAGAGAATTTGCCGAGAAAAAATATAAAAATATAGATTTATATAATAAAGTTTATGCGTCAGCTTTTAAATCCTTCCTGGAGATAAGAGTTCCTTGTGAGGTAAATGACTGGTTCCTTATGAAAGCTGATGAAAAAGTTATAAGAAATAATTTCATCACCAGGAATTACACTGAAGTTATCGAATATATAGTATTGCACGGACGGGCTATAGTTAATACCGCGTTTTTCTGTTTGATAGTAATATTTACCACTCTCACGGTCAATCCGATGTGTGCTTACGCACTTTCAAGATTCAGCCTGTCGTATAGCAACAAGGTTTTGATATTCCTGCTTGCGACCATGGCTTTTCCGGCAGAAGTTGCTATGATACCAAATTTCCTTATGTTAAAGAAATTACACCTTCTAAACACTTACTGGGCGCTGGTACTACCGGGTCTGGCGAGCGGTTACAGTATCTTCATTCTAAAAGGTTTCTTTGATAGTTTACCCAAAGAGTTTTATGAGGCGGCGCAGATGGACGGTGCAGGGGAAATGAAGATATTTTTTGATATTACACTTCCTCTGGCTAAGCCTATACTTGCATACCTCTCTCTAGGAGCGTTTGTAGGGGCCTATACAGCGTTTATGTTCGCCTTGCTGGTGTGTCAGGACCCGAATATGTGGACGCTAATGGTCTGGCTGTATGAAATGCAAAGTTGGGCCTCGGCGCCCGTTCTGATGGCCGCTCTTGCGCTGTCAGCAATACCAACATTGTTTATATTTATGTTTGCACAAAGGGTCATAATGAGGGGTGTTATTATCCCTGTTCAGCATTAATTAATAGCAACTACCAAAAGGGGTAACCGGAAAAAAGTGTTACCCCTTTTTGTTTCACGCCAGAGTGTTTCAGGTTTGGAACTAGTCACGGAAATAATGCTTTATGAAAAGGCTTTCCATGAAAAAGCGTACCGCTGTAAAAGCTAAAATAAAGAATAAAATAAGAAAAGAAATGAAGCTTTTAAGAGCTCTAATTAAACCCCTTTTTCTAAAATACAGAAGCCGCATAATAATGAAAAAACTATTTTCCCTTCCAGAATTCAAAAAAGCTAAAAAAGTAATGTTTTATGTTTCCTTTAACAATGAAGTTGTTACGCATACAATGATTAAAAAAGCTTTGAAAATGAAAAAAGAGATTTATGTTCCTATAACAAATTTTAAAAGAAAACATTTGAGCATCAATAGAATAAGAGTATTCCCCGGGAGTCTGGAAAGATCAAAATTTGGAATGCTTGAACCAAGAAAAGAACATCGGGAGCTTTATAACGGCAAACTAGATATTATTGTTGTCCCGGGCGTCGGTTTTGATCGCGCCGGAAACAGGATAGGGTATGGCGGCGGATTTTATGACCGGCTTTTAAAAAGGATGAAGGCAATTAAGATTGGGCTTGCTTTTGATTTTCAGGTATTCGACAGGCTGCCCATAGAGAAAAACGATGAAAAATTAGATATGGTTATTACGGATAAAAGAGCCTTTAAATTATTTTAACCCACGCCAGAGTTAGCAAGCAGAATATACTGTCATATATTACACCAAAAAAAGATATATCACTCCTTTTTACCCTGTGAAATATAGACTTCCATACTGTTTGGGTGTATAATAAATACAATATTTTTCTGTTATTGATATTTTGGAGGTTTGGTGAAAATAAAAACAGCATTCCAGAAAGCTCTTCTTCTTATTATTACTGTTCTCCTGGCAATGCCCTTAGGTCTTCTTGCGGAAAATAATAAAGAAACCAAAGTAATTCTTAAACTCTGGAGAATTCCAAGAAAAGATGTAAGGTCCGCTTCTATGCGGGCGGAGAGACAGATTTACGAAAGATTTATTCAGCTCAATCCCGATATAGAAGTAAAAGCGGCTTCCGGGATAACTTTATCCAATATGGATGACGCTGATTCTGTGAGCATGGCATTGGCCGGCGGAACTGCGCCGGACGTAATGTTAAGTTATCTTAGAAAAAGTACAACTTATATTGATCAAGGTTTATACCTGCCTTTAGACAGTGTCTTTACAAAGGAAGAGATAAGTAAATTTCACCCCAAAATAATACCTGCCATAATGCAAAAAGGTCCGCCGGACGGGAAGGAGCACTTATATCTTATTCCTATCGGTGCGCCTCTTATAATGGCTATGCAATATCGTAAGGATGTCTTTACTAAAGCCGGACTTGACCCGCGAAAGCCGCCCAAAAACTGGGATGAGTTTATTGAATTTACAAAAAAAATATTTAACCCGGAAAAAAATATTTTTGGTTATGCCGCACCTACCGGAATGGAAGCGGGGTGGCATTTCTTCAATTTTATCTACCAGGCAGGGGGGGATATTGTAGCAAAAAATGAAAAAGGCGAATGGCAAGCCGTATACAATAGTAAGGAAACCCTATTGGCACTTAAGTTTTATCAACGACTTTTTCAGGAAAAATTCATTAAAAATGGTGTTGAGGTTCAGCGCCTCTTGGAAGAAATGCTAATTTAGCAAGTAGAGGGTTTTAAGGTTGTGCTCCGAAGGAAAGCAGTAAAAATCTATACCAAAGGAGCATGACAATGACAGAATCAGTAC
>Ga0265593_1000622_pt1 | contig 18604 bp, 18 predicted proteins | sample saktaG_8_FD_190136 | JGI IMG/M metagenome (GOLD analysis project Ga0265593, IMG submission 190136) | Saline water microbial communities from Sakinaw Lake, British Columbia, Canada - sak_2011_5_24_36m | ecosystem: Environmental > Aquatic > Non-marine Saline and Alkaline > Saline ...
CGAAACCTTATGGAAGGCCGGGACTTGCGGCCATGCAAAACCGGCCCTTCGACAAGCTCAGGACAGGCTTGCGCCACGCCCCCGCGACAACGGCGGACCGGGACGAAGGACAAAACCATTCGCACAAACCAAAGCCGGGGAAATGCCGCGTGGCGCAAACGGATTCTTTACCTGCCCAGAGGCGAAACATCAATTTTGCCGACAGTTCCGAAACAACCCATCGGCCTTGCCCGCTTGCGCCTAACGACCCCGTTCAGCCGTCCGCGCGGAAGGAGCCAGAATGAACACGCCAAACGTCGGCGCGGGTCGGCTGGAACGGCGGGTTAGGCTGGTGGGCAGAGAGACAATGCCGGGTAATCATGGATTTTGCTCTTTTTTTCCGTTCGGCGCAATACGAGAAGTTCCACTATTGCGTCGAGTTAATGTAGGTTTCGGGCGATGGCAAACCCCGTCGTCATGTCTGTCCCGGATTACGCCGCAAGGCGGCTACATCCGGGCTACGCTGGCTAACCCTTACCCGACCGGGACTTTCACCCGGCAAGAAACACCAAGCTTAGCTTGGCGCACCAACAAAAAGACGGTGCCCGACCTACCCGGCTATCGTCGTAGGATGCGCCGACGAAGGAGGCGCATCATTCGCGAATGATGGGCTTCGCAAGCTCAGCCCATCCTACGGCCCTCATAATCCGAATTAAAAACCAAGTTTGATAGGAAGTTCTATGACAATATTGGTTTTAGGATCAAAATCTACAGAAAGCACTTTTATTGTTGATCCATTAAGGTATACCCACTTTCTTGTAGTGAAAGAAGATGATCCAACTGTAAAAGAAGGATCAAAAATACAACCAATGGTTTGATTAACCTGATCCAAGGTCATGCCAAGCTTTATCGCATTAAAAATTGAATCTGTAAAATTTATATCTGAACATGCTCCAATTGGTGTTGGCGTTGGCGTTGGCGTAACTGCTGGATCGGACACTACACTAATGACTTGATACTCTACTAAATTGAGAACAACATTATTGTATTGTGTGCTATTAGCAATCACTGCATTTAAAGTAAGCGTATTCGTTGAAGGATCGAAAGTGTCTGTTGGGCTTGGGCAGGTAGCTGTAACAGCACTGTTTGCGCCCATACTAACAACTTTAAAATCCGTTAACTTTAAGACAGCATTACGGAATTTTGCATTATTTACACTAACAGTATCTACAGTAAGCGTGTTTGTTGTTGCGTCAAAGGTTGTAGTTGCTGTGGCAGTTAAGCAGTAAAACATAAGAATAATGCCAAACAAGTAGTTGCGCATAAGTTTATCTCCTGGTTGATTGTCAAGGTTTGAGGTGAAAGCCCACTGTGAGCCTAACTTTGTATTGGACACCCCAATAGGCGTATTATTTTACGCCTACACGATGTGTAACTCGTAATGTACACTCCCAACCCTGTGTTTGTCAATACCCGCCGCCAAATAAAACCACCCCAATGGAAAAAGCAAACACGCCCTCTATCGCAAAGCCCAAGCCAAGGCCGGGCGCGTCTCTTTGCGTTGCGCCCGACGATTCGATGCAGGGCAACAAAAAAGACGTTGCCCGACCTACCCGGCTAGAAGCGAATTGCATGGGGGATGATTGCAATATTCGCATGTAAAAGCAATCAAATATTTGTCCGGCAATGGCCTTGCCCTTGGCCCACAAGATCACCGGATGCCCCGCAACCTATACGCCAGTTGTTGAAGATGTCAAGTTTTTCATTCAATTTTCAGCAATTCTCATTATGAGCCAAAGTGCTGATAGACAACTCGTCATTCCGGCATGGATGCCGGAATCCAGTCACAAGGATGTGAATCTAGGGGTCGCTATCAAGCCTTTTTCAAACACTTACGCAACCGACATGTCACCGTCCGTGGCACTGGATTCCGGCATCCATGCCGGAATGACGGCAATGGAGCCATAATGAGAATTGCTGTCGGCTGGCTGGAACGGGACATCCTGGCGCTGGCGGGCACCAGCCTTGAGGACCGCCGAGAACTCTTCGACTTCATCGTCGAAGATCTGGCCCGGCGTGAGCATTTGGACTCCGCCCGAATCCGCCCCGTCCGCCCCGTCCGCGTCGCCCTCAAGCGGCAACGCGACAAGCTGCTGGGCTTCGCCGGGGTGCTGGACGGCAAGATCGCGGCGATTGCCCAATGCTTCGATGTCACCGGCTATCACGTCCGGGCCGTCTGCCTCTTGCTGCGCAAGCCCGAAACATCACTGGCCTATTGGCAACGCCGCGAGCAGTTGAACCGGCTGCTGGGCTGGAAATTCCATGGCATCCTGGAGGCCGTTTCCGACGCGATGGATGAAACCCATCGGAGCAGTTCCATGGCCGAGAACCTCAACGGCCGCCTTCGCAATTACTTCTTCCTCCGCCGACATCTGGGCCAAGGGTATCTGGACCTGCTCCGATTCTTCCTGAATCACCGCACCTTCGCGCGAAGCGAGCGGCCCGAGCGCGTGGGCAAAAGCCCCGCCGAACTCATGACCGGGAAGCCACATCCGCATTGGCTGGAACTGCTCGGCTTCGAGCGGTTCCGGCGTTCGCCCGTCCCCGCCTAAGACTCCTCCTTCTCACGAAGAACCCATTTACCCTTCCAATTTGGAGGGGTGGATTCGCTGTGCTTGTGTTACCCAAAACAGGCTGTTTTTGAACCATGCCGCTTTTTTCAACAACATCGGGGTTTGGAACCCAGCCATACATTCCCTCTTTCGTCCTTCCCTATTCACCATAGCCCGTTATCGGTCTCCCTGCAAGGCTAGAACATTGACCCCTTGCGCCTTCAAAGCCACCTTCCCCATCAACATCGGATCGATTGGTTACCCGAAATTTTTTTCGCCTATCCAAACGAAATTTGAGCAAGCCGAAAATCCTTTCGCATTGAAAATTTGTGAAAACTAACAATATTAGTAACTTATGGTTGGCATACAGTTTGTTTTGAAAAAGCTGTCAGGGCAAGCCCTGGTTCAAACAACCTGAAACCTGAACTGAGGAGAATCACATCATGCGCACATCAGATAGCACTTTTATGGAATACAGCCCGGAAATGCAATCTTTCGAATCCGAACAATTCGAATGGGGCGGCGAAGCCGAATGGGGTGGGGAAGCGGAATGGGGCGGCGAAGCGGAAGTTTTTAGCGAAGCCGAGGTGTTGGAGCTGGCCGGCGAACTGCTTGAAGTGACCAATGAAGCCGAACTAGATCGTTTCCTAGGCAGCTTAATTAAAAGAGCAGGCAATGCTTTAGGCCAAGTGGTGCGCTCACCGATAGGGCAAGCCGTGGGTGGGTTTTTAAAAGGTGCCGCCAAAAAAGCGCTGCCCTTGGCCGGGGCGGCACTCGGCGGATATGTCGGCGGGCCATTGGGAGCGAAGATCGGCAGTGGGTTGGCCTCGGCCGCCGGGAGTGCGCTTGGGCTTGAAGCCGAGTTTTTAAATGCCGAGGACAGGGAGTTCGAAGGTGCGAAAAATCTGGTGCGTTTGGCGGGGGATGCGGTGAAATCGGCGGTGACGGCCCCGCCCGCCACCAACCCTGCAACGGTGGCGCAATCGGCGGTGACGGCGGCTGCAAAAAAGCACGCGCCCGGCCTCCTAGGTGCGAATGCAGAGCCCATACCCAAACTGGGTCGCGGAGGCCGCTGGGTACGCCAAGGCCGCAACATCGTCATTGTGAATTGCCAATAATTGCAATGGGTTGGAAGGTCAATATGCATTCAAGCGGGTAGGAGGGCATCGTGTACAACATCAACCATAGCTTTGGAGAATTGCAACCGGAAGCATTTGCCTACGCGGGTGAATGGTCCGGTGAAACTGGCTTTTTAGCGGAAGGGGAAAGCCCATTCAGTGAGGCCGAGGAAATGGAATTGGCCTATGAACTATTGGCGGTCAACAATGAAGCCGAGATGGAGCAGTTCCTGGGTAATTTGTTTAAAAAGGCTTGGAGCGGCATCAAGTCGTTTGGTTCCAAAATAATCAAGCCATTAGGCGGTGTGCTGAAAACCGTTGCCAAAACCGCATTGCCATTCTTGGCGACAGCGGCGGGCACTTTTTTTGGCGGACCCGCTGGCGGGGCCATTGCTGGAAAATTAGGCTCAATGGTGAGCCAGGCTCTGGAAGCAGAAACTGCATCAACACCGCTGGAAGACCGTGATTTCGAGAAGTGTCGGCAGTTTGTCCGCATGGCGGGGAATGCTGCCAAGGCTGCTGCGTTGGCATCCCCAGGGACAGACCCGGTCACGGTCGCCAAGAAGGCCCTGGCCGATTCGGCACAGGAAAAGATTGCCAAGGTAACCCCTGCTTTTCGGGCTGGGGGGTTCGCGGGCCAACCGGCAGCCTCGGCAGGGTTTGGACTGGGCGGGGAAACTCGCCAAACCTCGCCAAACCCGAGGCCACAGGCCACGGGAAAAAGTGCCCCGCCCGCTGCAACGGCGAAGTCCACTGGCAAACCCACAGAACGAACCATAGTGCCAACCCGCCTTGAACCCATCACCGCCGCAGGCAAAGTGGCGGTCAACTCAGCACAGCCGAAACCGACCGCCGGCACCTCGACTTTGCCTGGCAAGAGTTGCGGTTGTAAAAACCCATCGAACTGCACCTGCGGAAAATGCAACAAAGCCGGGCAGGCAGGCCGATGGGTACGGCGCGGAAGCAGCATCTTAATCATCAACTGTTAGGCGGGTCTGGGGGGCGGCAATGCAACCTCCCAGTAGCCTGGAAATGAAAAATCGGGAGAGTCCCATGCACGACATCGATCAAGTACGACTGGAAACAGAAGCCGAAGCCGGGAGGTATCAGACCGGTCCGTTCGAATCAGAATATTTTGAATACGGGGAAGCGGAAACCTCCCATCCCGGCGAGACGGGAGGCGTGTTCAGCGAAACCCAAGAGATGGAACTGGCGAGCGAGTTGCTTGAAGTCATGAGCGAGGCAGAATTGGATCGCTTCTTGGGCAATCTCATCAACCGGGCGGGCGGAGCCATCGGAAGATTTGTAAGCTCGCCTGAAGGCCAGGCAATGGGCGGCATTCTGAAAGGCGCAGCCAAACAAGCCTTGCCTGTGTTGGGTTCGGCCATCGGCGGCTATTACGGAGGGTCAAGAGGTGCCCAATTTGGCAGCCGGGTCGGATCTGCGGCGGGCAATCTATTCGGTTTGGAATTGGAAGGACTCAGTGCCGAGGACAGTGAGTTCGAAGTCGCACGGCGTTATGTCCGCTTTGCCGGCGAGGCAATGAAGAATCTGACGCTGAACCAGACTAACCAAGATCCAAGGGCGGCGGCAAACACGGCTGCCGTGCAGGCGGCACAGGCGTTCGCACCGGGACTGTTGCAAGCGCCCCCGGCCAGCGTACCGACGGCTCCGGCCACTTCCGCCTTGCCTACCGGCCATAGCGGGCGCTGGATTCGCCGTGGCAACAAGATCGTCCTTTACGGGATTTAAGCAGCCGTGAACACCGTATCTTATGCACACTGGATGCTGGACCAAGAAGCCCGTGCACTGCTCGCACGGCTGGCACGGGTAAAGCCGTTCGTGCTGAATGAGCCGATGCTGTTGGCGGCAAGCCTGTTGCCGTCGGCACAGATTGCCATTGAGCGTTTCCTCGCCAAGGGGCGGCGCGATCTGAAAAAGCGAGGGCAGGACTACTTGGGCTGGTTGCAAGGCGAAGGCCGAGGCGCATCCCCAGAGGAGGCGCAGCGCCGCTTCATTTTTCTTAAACTGAAATTCAACGCGGTGCTAACCCAGCTCGACCTGTTCAACCAGGTGATCACGCAGCGCAGCGAGAGCGAGATTGGTGTTTGGCTTTCCGGCCTTGACGTGGTTTCCGCAGATGCCTTGGTCATGCCGGGGTACTACGAAGCACCGCCGGTGATTTGTTACTTGGACCGGGGTATCGGCGGGGCCATCCGGCGCGCCCGGACCCGGTTGCCGGGGGGGGGTGAAAATCCGGTTGCGGTGATCCGCGTTCCGCGCGAACGCATGATCGGCAGCGGCATCGCCTCGTCGTTGGTTCATGAGGTGGGCCATCAAGGGGCGGCACTGCTGGGGCTTGTGCCGTCCCTAAAAGCCGAGCTACAGGCCAAACAGCGGCAAAGCCAAGATGCCCAGATTTGGCAATTGTGGGAAAACTGGATTTCCGAGATCGTCGCCGACCTTTGGGCCGTCGCCAAGGTAGGCATCGTTTCCACCCTAGGGCTGATCGGTGTCGTCACTCTGCCTCGCCCCTTTGTGTTTAGGATGAATTTGGACGACCCCCATCCGATTCCGTGGATACGGGTGAAGCTGAGTTGCGCGATAGGCAATGCATTTTACCCCCACCCCCAATGGCAACGGGTGGCAACTCTTTGGGATTCATATTATCCGGTCAAGGGACTTGATGACGAGCGCCGCCAAGTGCTTGCCCGTCTTGAAGCCAGCCTGCCGGAATGTGCCAAGCTGCTCGTAGGGCATCGGCCTCCCTCCCTGCGCGGACGCTCGCTCGGCGAAGCACTGGCCGTTGCGGAGCGCGGCCCGAGCCGGCTAACGGCCCTGTTCAAGGCTTGGGAAAAGGAACCGGCCCGCATGTACCGTGCCCCGCCGTCGCTTTCCTTCGCCGTACTGGGCCAGGCCAGGGCGGACGGGCAGCTAGGCCCGGAAGACGAAAGCGAACTCTTGGCAAAACTGCTTAGTTACTGGGCAATGCGCAGTACGCTGGATAGCTCGGCGTATTGCGCGGCATTGCCACAAGCGCGGGCAAGCAAACCGCTGTTCCAAACGACAACGATTTAGGAGTACACAAAAATGTCCCACAATAATCAAGCAAAGCAATGGGCTTGCCAGCTTACGGTGACACCCCCAAGAGTTCTCGAAAACGAGAATGTCGAGTTGACCATCGCACTATCCCATCAAAAATTGGGCGAATTGAAACTAGATAAATTTAAGGGCTTTTATGAGCATCTAACCTACACGTTTGATGCTGACCATCCCGCCTTAAATGACAAATTACAAGCTTCGCCGCTTTTATACATCACTTCAAATGAAGTGCCTCAAGTAAAATTTCAAATACCGCATCTAGCCGATGGCACTTATGGCATTACGGTAACTGTGAAAAAACCAGATAATGCCATCGGTGCAAACCTAACCATCGAAGAATTGCAGGCATCGGATACTTTCCCATCTGAAGGTGTTTCGGGGTTTGCCTCTATTCATGTCGCCAATCGCTTCGCCGAGGTCAAGGCAGATGTCAGCCTGCAACGTTCCGCCTCACAGCCAACCAGCGACGAGGGGCTTTGGGTGGCCATTCGCAACCGCACGGCAGCCCTTGAATTTGACCGATATCACAAGTTCATCAATAGCTTGTTTTCTGAAAATAGGCAGTCATTTGCACGCGGCAACATAAGCTTTGATGGCTTAGGCAGCAATCAAATTTTTGCCGCGCTGAATATCTATGGGCCTTACGCCTATAACGTCCTGAAGCTGGCGACCCAAGCGTTTCTGATGATCGAATCGGGGGTGGTGATAGACGACGCACAACACGGGCGAAAAACGTTGCTCAGCCCAGAAGCGTTGGAAAAGGAACGCATCCGCTTGGGTGAACCTTCCGTCTCGTTTGGCAGCTTAAAAGATCGGCTGGGACAATATCTCTCTCAGTCCGATCAAGGGGGTGTTCTTCCCTATCTTGACCGAATTCTCTCCAATTTGGTGACGTTAGACCGCGATCAAGGCGAAGTCGACGAGGTATTGCCCTATTTCAACGGGGTATTGCAACACCGGCTGACTTCTCCCAGCCTGATTGAATTGATTTGGTCTTACTGGCACGAGGAAGGCATGTTGGTGCAGACGATGAACGCCGTCGCACTGCGTTTCCAAAACCGTCGCAGTTCGCCACACGATCCCTTGGGCGAATTGGAAATCGACCCCTTGCGTCCGCTGAACAATATGATTTGGGGTTTCATCCAAGACGAGCACAACCAACTGACAGTTCCTCGTCGGGCCTATGAATATCAGCACCATTACGGGCTTTCCCTCATTGGCAAGGCAGTGTCAGGGATGATTCCGGCGGATGTCCGTTCCAAGTTCATTGAATCCTTCCATAACTTGCTGTATCGGACGGCGGTGTTTTATCGAGACGATTCTGACACCACAGTGATCGCCGATGCCTTTCCGCTGTTGAATGCGTTGAAAGAAGTGCATTTATTGCTGGCCGAGGGGGCGCATAACCAATTTGGTGATCTGCCTTGGACCGCCCGCGGCGAGATGCTGATGATGCAATGGATGCTGGCTCGGCCTGAAATGCGCGAGTTCCTGCGTGGACGGTACATGGTGCCTTATCAAGAACAATGGATGGGGGCTGTTGACAGCATGAAGAGGTTGCAGGGCTGGACCGACACGACCGTCACGCATTTCCATGAATTGGCCGTGACCGGCGAGCGGATATTGCTTTCGATACGCTATGGGGATTGGATCGATATTGAAAACACCCAAGAACAGGCGAAGAACTGGGCGCGTTACTGGAAACCGGAAATTCAACGCTACATTCATGGTTACATGACTGCCACGGGTGTGGATTTGATGGCGGACATCACCGACACCCGCGACGCGGCGGTGCGCTTGATCCAACCCTCGGCCTTGTTGCAGCGCAGATTGCAAGCGCAAACGGTGCAGACAAACGCGCAAAGACCGCAGTCGATCCCTAGGCTGACCCGCCAAACCCCAAGCGGGTTGGGCAGTTATCCCGAACTGCCGATCCAAACACCGAGCCGTATTCTGCGCTATAAAAAAGACGAATAGGCATAAAAGATACCATGGTGGATTTTCGTTCAGCGCTTTACCTAGGCATGAGCCATGCCCATCGTGGCTTGCCACCGTGGACTCGGCTGACAAAAGGGCTTCCGGCGGCACTCGAACCGCCGGATGGGTCAGAGGCTTTATGTAAAAAATTGGCAAAGACCCTGGGGGTTGGATCGGCAACGCTTGGAACTTCCACCTTCCACCTGTTTTGGGATTTGTTTGGGGTGCTGGCAAGCGAGCCGTTAGCCATTTACATGGATTCTGGACTTTACCCGGTTGTCCGCTGGGGGGTGGAAAGGGTATTAAAGCAGGGGGTTGCAACGTTCACTTTCCCCACCCATAACCCGATTGCACTGAAGGCGTTGTTGGAACGGGATCGCAGATCGGGAATAAGGCCGGTGGTAGTCACCGATGGATTGTCGTCGGCCACCGGACGGACGGCGCCATTGCCAGACTATTTGCAATTAGTGCGGGAGCGAAACGGCTACCTTGTCATTGACGACACCCAAGCCTTGGGTATCCTTGGCAGAAACCCTGGAACCGCGAACCCGTATGGCCATGGTGGCGGGGGAACCCCCGCTTGGCATGGACTGGAAGGCCCGGAATTGATCGTCGGCAGTTCAATGGCGAAGGGTTTTGGGGTTCCGTTGGGGATATTAACCGGCAATAGCCGGGTAATCTCTCAATTCAACTCACAGGGTTCGACCCAAGTGCATTGCAGCCCGCCTTCGGCTGCTTTGATTAGTGCAGCCACGCAAGCCTTGGCGATCAATCGGGAGCAAGGCGAGCGATTGCGCAACCGGCTTATAAGTCGAGTGCTGCGATTTAAAGCAGGCTTGCGGGAGATTGGCTTGAATTCGTCCGGCGGCTTGTTTCCTGTGCAGACACTCAAGCCCGTCATTGGGCTGGACATGGTCGAATTGCACGATCGTTTGACTCGCCTAGAAATGTTGACGGTTTTGCACAAATCAGTCAATAAACAGGTTCCGAAGCTCAGTTTTTTGCTGACGGCGCAGCACTCGACACTTGAAATCGATCAATGCATTCAGGCTTTACAACACCTGAGCGGCCTTACCCGACCGCGGGGCGGTATGCAAAATATGATGCCAATCGAGCGCCGTAGACCAGCGATGGCCTAATTTAGGTTGCCCTGACTTAGCCCTCTCCCTCCGGGAGAGGGTTGGGTGAGGGCATTATCAATCAATCTTCTGCACGTTGGCAATTCATTAATACTGGACTTGTTCAGAGGTTCCTTAAATCAGTATTGACGTGGAACAAACCGGCAGCATTTGTAAACACTAGCCATTCATTATGTGAGGAGGCGCTCATGATTGCGTTACATGAAATCCAATACGAGAATAAGCGGGGTTGCCACCAAGATCGTTGCGATCCTATTTACCTACGTTGGGTGCAGGGAAGCCTAAACCGGCTACTTGGGGTAAAGCTGAACGAAGACGGCATTCCGGGACAGAAAACCAGGAGCGCGATCCGTACCTTCCAGCAAAGACATGGCTTGAAGGCAGATTCGACGGTTGGGCCGCAAACGGAAAAAACCCTCATCTCAGCAGGTGCGAGCCAGCCACCGGCGATTAAGGAAATGCCTTGCACACCGACCAGCGCACAGGATTTGACCACCTTGCTGAACAAATACAGGGGTGACATACCGCTGCATTTTTTGCTCGGTTGGATCGAAATCGAATCGGGACGGCGCATCGATTCGATCACCAATCTTTGCGAGCGCGGTTACTTTCAGATTCATCCCGGGGAGTCAAAGGATTATGGAATAGCCCAACATCAGCGCTTGAGTTATGACCCTGACTATTCGGTCAGCAGTGGCATTAAGATTGTCCGGCTAATGATAGGGAAAACCGAGGCTTTAGCAAAGGCATACGGATTCACCAAGGACAGCGATCTGTTCTGGGGCATGGTGAAGCTTCACCATTGGCTTCCGTCGGGTCCAAAAACCCTGCTTGATCTTATGCAACACCGAGGTGTGCGGCCAGTGAACTGGGAGACGGTCAAAAAGTTCTTTTACGCAGCCAAAGATTTGCGTATCAATGGCTTCGACCCAAAAGAAGGCATCCTCATCGCCGACAATACATTGCAATCCGCTGCAAGATGGAGCCAACAGATGGGGTCAAGCCCAAAGCAGAAAGCCCCGGCCCAAGGCAAGCCCACAGGACAAGTGCCTCAAGCCCAACCTTCTTCAGGCAAATCCCCACTGCTGCTCGGAGCGAAATCCGTGCCGCCGAGCAGGACCCTCTACCTGTCAATCCCGCTCGGAGCCGAACAACCGGCCAAGCCGATGACCGGTGTTTTCATTCCACAGGGTTTCGTCCCCCGCCCAGAAGTCGATGTCATCGTCTACCTTCATGGCATCAAACCCTACCCGGAGCTGACCATCGACCGCTATTGGGACAAAAAGCATTTTCCCTATTGGCCATTGCGGGAAGGCTTGAACGACAGTCGCAAAAACGCCATCCTCGTGGCCCCCACCTTGGGTCCGCGCTCGCAAGGCCAAACCGGTTGGCTGACCAAGCCGGGCGGTTTGGATAAATTACTGGGACAGGTGCTGGAGGCTCTGACGGTCAATCATCTTTACCAAATCAAGCCTAGGCTAGGCAAGCTCATCCTAGCCAGCCATTCCGGAGGCGGTATGCCCATGCGCGAGTTGGCGCTGGCCCACAATGATTGTGCCGGGAAAATCAAGGAATGCTGGGGGTTCGATTGCACTTATTTTGATGCTGACCCACCGGACTGGCCGCGCTGGGCCAAGTCACGCCCGGAGGCAAAACTATTCCTTTATTACCGGCCCAAATCACCAACCGAATCCCGTGCCATCAAAATCCAAAAACTGGGCATTCCCAACATATTCGTGCTCACTTCCCCGGCTGAGCATAACCAAGTTCCAATTCGACATTGGGGGGAAAGGCTTCGTGACACCACTTTCCTGACACCGATGGATAACTAAAATTGGGGCATTAGGAAGATGACAGTAGCCATACTCCAGACCCTCCTGGCATATTGTTTGACAGGTGCTGAAATGTATGGAAATCGCCCAGGCTTTACTTCCATTTGAGATTTTTCAGAGGACATCCCAACATGAACAAACTGCTCAGTTTTAACCCGGAACCGTTCGCGTCCGAACCTTTGCATGAATTGCCCCATCAAGAATTCGATGCGGAATTGGAAACCGAATTCGGTTCCAGAAGGCCACGCGGACGTATGCCTTATGCCCCCAATAAAAACCTTAGGATGCAACCACGGGGAATGCGTAAAACCCCCATGCCACGACCTCGCCCAGCTAGTTTCCCCCCTAGGCTTCCGCATGGATATTTTCCGTCATTTCCCATCATTGCGCCAAGCTGGCCCATTTTGACTGATCCCGAACGCCCACTGGAACCAACCGAACCGGGCAACGCAGGGTATCCGGGGGGCGAGCCAAGCATGGACAATCGGCCATCCTCGGATTCGGCTTCCGAGCATGTGCGATGGGTTCAAAACTGCCTCAATCACTATTTGGGGCTTCGCCTACCGACTGACGGTCTATTGACTGCCGCGACCCGCAGCGCCATACGATTGTTTCAGGAACGGCGGGGACTGCCTGCCAACGGGTTGATTGGCCCGGAAACCGAACAGGCACTTGCTACAGTCTGTGGCTCGGCCAGCCCACTGTCCGTCAATTCCGCAATACCGACCGGAGAATTGGCATGGGATTCATCGGCCAATCTAATCAATCCCACAAGATTCCAGTTCGGATTTGAAGGCGAGGCATCATGGGAAGGCGAGACTGATCGCAACAGCCCTGACTATATCCGTTGGCTGCAAACCACGCTAAACCGGCTGTTGGGTTTGCGCCTCGCGGTGGATGGCCGTAGCGGCACACAAACCCGTGCAGCCGTGCGCAGCTTTCAACAAAAGCAAGGTTTGAACGCAGACGGCATCGTCGGCGACCAGACTGAAGGCCGCTTGATCGTCGCCGGTGCAACGCCACCGCCGACTGGCGGGGCATCGATTGTGCCGACCGGGGGAACGGCGAGTATGCGGATAGACTCGCCCTTGCCGCAGTCCGGCCCGGGGTTCTACAGCTATAAGCCTCAATCTCAACAGTACGGTTTGACGGAAACGATACGTGCTTTACAGACCATCGGCGCGGCTTGGGCAAAAGCGCATCCGCAGGATCCGTCTATTGGTTTCGGCGACATCAGCAAACGCGGTGGTGGGCCCATGTCAGGCCACAAGTCTCACCAACTAGGCTTGGATGTCGACATTCGCCTGATGCGCAAAGATGGGCGCAAAGAGGCAACCACTTACCAATCGTCCACATACTCCAGACCCCTCACCCAAGAGTTGATCAATCTGATTCGCGCTAACGGGGTGCTTAAGGTTCAGTACATCTTCTTCAACGACCCCCAAGCGAGCGGTGTGAGCAAATGGCCGAATCACGACAACCATCTGCATGTCCGTTTCTATGCGCCGCAATCCAAGGGAAGTCAAAGCCCAACCCCAAACTGGGACAAGGCCATCGAACAGAACCGTCACTATGCGACCAGCCTAGGTTGGCAGGGGCAATTCGATAAAATCGTCGCTCTGCTTGGGTTTTCCAACATGACCCCGAACGAGCGTCTGTTTGCCGAAGCGCTTGCCCGCTGGCAGGCAAGCCAAGGTCTGAAGGCGGATGGCGTATTGGGACCCAAGACTTGGGGGCGGATGCGCCCTGCCCTGACTACCCCCGGCATTCCTGCCCCTGTTTCCGGTGGCTTGGCATTCGGTGCCAAAGTCAGTGCCGAATTCCGCAACCGGGTCAGGCAGATTTCCGCCGACATTGGCATCGATCCCAATTTCCTGATGGCTGCCATGGCTTTCGAGACAGGCGAGACTTTCAGCCCCTCTATCCGCAACAAAACATCGGGAGCCACTGGACTGATCCAGTTTATGCCTAAAACCGCAACTAATATGGGTACATCCACGGATGCGCTGGCTACCATGACCGCGGAACGACAACTGGATTATGTCGCACGCTATTTCTCGCCTTTCCGTGGCAAACTTCGCAACCTTGAGGATGTATATATGGCTATTCTGTGGCCTAAGGCGGTTGGATCCCCCAATGACACGGTGCTTTTTGCCGCGCCTAGCATGGCTTACCAACAGAATAAAGCATTGGATCGAAACGGGGACGGTAAAGTCACCAAAGCAGAAGCCGCCGCACCTGTGGCGGCCAAGTTGGTCAGGGGCCGCCAGACAGGATTCGTTGGCTAAGTCTGTCAAAATTTAAGAGGATTCCAAGCATGATTATCGACTGCCACTGCCATGCTGGCAAAGGTGATGGGTTGACCGGCCCTTGGGACACGGACGCGAGTTTGGAAAAATATTCACGCCGAGCCAGTCAAGCGGGGATAAACCAAACCGTCTTGTTCGCCGCCTTTCACTCGGATTACGCCGTCGCCAACCGGGAGGTGGCGCGCATAGTCGCCAGCCGCCCCGGACGCTTCTTCGGCTTCGCTTTCGTCAATGCCGTTCATGACCGGGGCCGGGTGTCGAATCTAGTCCGGCAAGCGGTTGAAGAATTTGGTTTTGTCGGCATCAAAGTTCATCGTCATGATGGCAACATCACCCGCGAAGTTTGCACAACAGCCCGGTCTTTCTCATTGCCGGTGCTGTACGATGTCATGGGGGAAGTTGCCGTCTGCGAATTGCTTGCCCAAGAGTACCCGGATGTGAGTTTCATCATTCCCCACCTAGGCAGCTTTGCCGATGACTGGCGGGCCCAGACCGCGTTGATAGACATCATGGTCAGGTACAAGAACATTTATGCCGACACGGCGGGGGTGCGGCGGTTCGACATATTGGAACAGGCCGTTCGGCGAGCAGGGGCGAAGAAATTATTGTTTGGCTCTGATGGGCCGTGGCTGCATCCGGGTGTCGAATTGGCGAAAGTGCGGGCGCTGGCATTGTCAATAACCGACGAAAGCGCGGTCTTAGGCGGAAATTTTCTGCGTTTGATCGGAAAAGCCGGCCAACCGGCACGGATGGTTAACGAAGTGGGTTCGGCAGATTTTCGGCACATCCATCATCTGCCTATTGCAACCCATACACATCGCGGCGACCCTTGGCTACAGGAGGAAGTCCTTTGTTAACCGATGCGGACTAGCCAATCGTGCGTGACTCGTCTTCATCGTTTTGCCTTTTGCTGGCACGGCGCAGTTGCAGGGCACGATCGGTGACGCCAAGACGCCGTGCCGCCCGCTGAATGTTGCCCCCTTCTTCATCGGTGGCGATGCGAATGGCGGCATCCTCGGCGGCGCGGCCAATTTCCTTCAGCCCTAACCCAAACTGCACGGCGCGCTGGATCACCCGATCAAACGACAAATCGGACCATGCAGCCTGTCCATGGCGCTGTGCAACACGCTCCTCCGGCGGGACGTTGCCGAGGGTAATCATGCCATCACCCGTGTAGCGATACATTAATCGGCAAACCACTTGCCTAAGATCGCGGACATTGCCGGGGTATTCTCTGCGAAGCAGGTAATTTAGCACGGCGTTGTCGAATACGGGCTGTTCGCCGGCAGGATGAATTTGACGGAGAAAATGTTCTGCCAGCGGAACCACATCTTCAATGCGTTCACGCAGCGGCGGAAGCTTGCAGACGAAACTGGCAATTCTGAAATAAAGATCGGCGCGGAACTCGCCGCGTTGAACCATTTCGAGCAAATCCCGATTGGTCGCGCAGACCAGCCTGAAATCGGTCTTGCGCCAGATGTTGCCGCCCACCCGCTTGTAACTGTGTTCTTGGATGACACGCAGTAATTGCGCTTGCATGGGCAAAGGCAATTCGCCAATTTCGTCGAGGAACAACGTGCCGCCATTCGCCATGGCGAACGCCCCTTCGCGTTCTGACATCGCCCCGGTAAAGGCACCGCGCTCGTGCCCAAAAAACTCGCTACCAGACAATTGCGGCACTAAGGTCGAGCAATCCAGAATCACTAAATCACGCTTGTTCGGACGGGGGTCAAGCTGATGGATAAGATTGGCAATGATTTCCTTGCCAGTGCCACTTTCACCCAGAATGAGGGCGGGGGCGTTGCTGAAGTGCGCTATTTCAACTATGTTGCGTAGGATGCCCCGCCATGCTGAACTCTTGCCGATGGCAGTGCCGGTCACAGTTGGGTTTTCCATCAATTGATCGACGAGATGCCAGCGCTTGATACGCGCATGAACCTGCCTGACCACCCTTTGCGGGTCGGACCAGACTAAAACATCCGATGCCCCGGACTGGAGAATCTCCCAGCCAACAGTACCGTTGAGCAATTCGGCTGGGTTCGCGACGGCAATCATGCGTTCACGGCCCTCCCGGCTGACTTGTTGCAAAAATTCACATAATTCGGTTGATACTTCGCTGAATAAACACACGCCAACGCCACACGGTGACTTTTGGTCAAGCGGTTCGAGTTTGAGTCCACAACTTTCCAGGCCTTTAGTCAACGCCAACTTTTCATTGTTTCCAGACTGCCCCCAATGATGGATCCAGCAAACCATGTTCATCTTGCTTCCTCCTGTTGAGAATAGTGTCAATTCATAATTTTCAACTTAAATTTAACGGTATGAATAAGCCAGAAGTCCCAAATGCCTTTGCATCGACTATAAACGGTGTAGCATAGTATTCGGAAAGACTACGATCTTTTCTATCAGTAAACATACCTATAAAATCAGATCGTTAAAATACATTATTGCAAGCAGTTTTTATTTGATCTGATTACCAAGTAAAAAACTCGGATGTGTACATTAACGCATGGTTTGATGCATGTCGTCTGTGAAAAATTCACCATCGAACGGGTTGTCCGACAGGGCCAGCAGCCGGGGCCGCTCTTGGTCGAACGCCTCGCGCACCCTCAGCGCGCGGTCCTCCGGGCAGGGCCGGTCGGCGGCCTGGCCGAGGCACCAGACCTCGGCCTGCGCGTTGAGGTCGTCTTGGCCGGCCAAGTTCAATGTGGACTTCTTGCCAGTCTGGACGTCCGAGACGGCCCCCGAATTCCGCTCGGCCCTGACCCAACGGCCCAAGGCACTCTCCGACACCCCCAAGCTAGGCTGTCGAAATCCGCCAATTCTGGGTGCATTTTGATGACCCGGTTTATGGATTGAACGGGGTGGTTGAATAGTTCGCGGCAAGCGATTAAAAAGGGGCATTGCAAGCCATGGACCGGCCCCGTACATCAACCCTATTGCTCGTTCCCAAGCTCCTGCTTGGGAATGCGGTTTGGGAAGCTCCAGCTTCCCAAGATAAGGCAAGCCAGAGCTTGTAAGGCCGGGGTTCCCAAGCTGGAGCTTGGGAACCAGCGCAAAATAAGCCTACTTACGGGCATTTCCGGCATACGGTGGGATTTTAAACTCAGGAATCTGACGGATATTTTCTCGCAGAATGGACAATATTCAAGATAGATACCGTATCGTTGTCGATGTTTACAATCGCAATATAGGGAAGTTTGTGAAAAACATGCTCTCTAGTTCCAGAAACTCTTCCAATACGAGTTCGTTCGGGGAATGTTTTTAGTGTTTCGACTTGTTCCTTGATTCTTGCATAGACCAATTCAGCGACTCGAAAGCTGGCATTTTCGAGATAATACGACAGAATGGATTCAAAGTCCTTTTCGGCTTCTTCTGTCCAATAGATTCGGAACATTACAATTTGAAGGGCGCAAGAAGAAGCTTACGCGGAAATCGATTTGGTTTTGTCAAACACCCGCTGCCAAACCCGTTCCATTACGGGGTCATGTTCGCTCAGTGAGGTTTTGCCTGAGTTGAGGTTTTTCAAAGTATTGCCAACTTTGGCTTGCACCCACTCATCATATCCCGGCTCTTTTTCCATGAACATTTCAGGAATCAGAGAGTCCGCAGCATCCTCCAAGGAAATAAAAATGCCCACAGGGCGATTGTTCTTGGTCAGCACTACGGGTTCACGTTGCATGGCATCCATCAGTTCACCGAAGTGGGCTTTGGCATCACGGGCAGACATAGTTTTCATGAGGACATCTCCACAATAAAGGCTGTTTTGTCCATTATAGACACAATAGCCACATTTTTAAACGAACTAAAGGCAGCAGCGTTTACCTCCTTGCCCAAAACCGGTAATATGCTCCTCATAAAAAATGGCATTCACAATAAACCAAACAAAAGGTAAGCCAACAGTCAGAATCTTCCTCAATTTCCGTTTCCACGCTGTGGCGTTATCCGGTCAAGTCGATGCTGGGCGAAGAGCTCAACGCCTCTGAAATCAATAATCTAGGAGTCGTTGGCGGTGGATGCAGTCTTGTCTGCCGCCTTGTCGCGTTCCGTGTCGCTGCAAGCATCCGCGCCGGAATCGCCCGTTCTGGAGGAGTATTGCCCCGACAACGAAGGAAAGGACAACGAGGTCATTCGTGCTGCCATGGCGTGAACCCACGGCACAACGGCTATGAATGTCAATCCCTTTTGCCCCATTAAAAACTTGAAGATCGAGTTAAACAGCCATTATGATGTGCTGGACTTGGAAAACATCCCAGACGATTATTTGCCCCGCAGTAATTATGTCCCGGCTTGCGATGCCAAGACTTATGCCGCGCGTGTGCCTAGGGTGTCATGGTCTGAGCCTAGTGACATCGGGCCTATGTTGCCTAACCCAGTGACGAAGCCTTATAGGTTTTCGGCAAGGTTGATGGTTCTTCCGGAATTGAAGTTATTAAATAAAAATATATAAAACAATTGGTTGTAAGCAGTTTTGAGCATCTGCCAGAATCAAAAAAGAGGGTGAGCGCGAAAATCATAAGTTCCTGATCTTTATAG